>Ga0098047_10000790_pt1 | contig 12709 bp, 14 predicted proteins | sample 12_taG_FD_92585 | JGI IMG/M metagenome (GOLD analysis project Ga0098047, IMG submission 92585) | Marine viral communities from the Subarctic Pacific Ocean - 12_ETSP_OMZ_AT15267 metaG | ecosystem: Environmental > Aquatic > Marine > Oceanic | place: Subarctic Pacific Ocean | collected 2015-01-16 | reverse complement strand
TGTTACTTCTATAAATGAATATTTTGCGGTAGGTTTTGAGAATTTTTATATGGACGAATCTATTTATGTTAAGAAAATTTGTCCAATATTGTTAGAAAAAATACTTTACTTAGATGAGCTAACTTATGAATATTGATGAAAAATGCGAATATATTGACAAATATGTCAACGTTGAAGTGGTGACCAAATGGATTACGGTTACACTAACTGTGCCCTTGGTTACTGAAACCAGCAACGGGGATCCCCAAGTTGTAGTATACCTTGAAGATATAGTACATTATTTAGAACACAAACAAATCAAATTTGATCACTTAACAAAAAGCGATTCAGTGGTAAACACTCACCCTAAAGGAGTGTCAGGCACTTGGGTTTTTAGGCATTCAGAAGTATTACCGGATCACAAAAGAAAACGATCCGGCGTCGGTATGAAAAAGAGAACAACAACTAAAAAGTCAACTAAAAAGACAACTAAACAAGAGGTGTAGGTTGCCACACATTTCCTATTCGGAATTAAAAAATTGGTGTCATTGTCCTTATTATCACAAGCTTGCCAACATTGACAAAGTAAAGGGCTTTGAAGGCAATGAATATACTGCATTTGGGACTGCTTTGCATTCTGTTTGCGAAAATTTACTTAATGAGCAGATTGTTGCCACTGATAGTGATTTCTTTGTTGAAGAGTTTCGTCATGAACTCAAAAAGCTCGCTCAAGGTTTGAATAAAAAGCTTGTAGTTTCTATGTTTGAACAAGGTAAGAAAATAGTTCCAGAATTACTTCCTGCTTTAAAAGAACATTTTGGAGACTATGAAGTAGTCGAGACAGAGGAAAAACTATATGAACCCATGAGTGGATTGGGCGATTATCTGTTTAAAGGATTTGTTGATTTGGTTTTAAAAACGAAAGACGGCAAATATCACATAATTGACTGGAAGACGTGTTCCTGGGGCTGGGACACTAAAAAGCGTTCTGATAAGATGATTGTGTATCAATTGGTGCTTTATAAGCATTATTTTTGTGAAAAACACAATATCGATCCCAACAACGTAGAAACACATTTTGCACTCTTAAAAAGAACCGCAAAAAAGAATATAGTCGAAGTGTTCAAGGTTACAAGCGGATCAAAACGAACAAACAATGCTTTAGAGTTATTAGAAAAAGCAGTAACAACAATAAAAAACAATATTCATATCAAAAACAGACTTTCTTGCACAGCAGGCTACGGCTGTGAATTTTATAAAACAAAACACTGTACATAGGAGAAAAAGTGAGTGAAAAAAAGAAGATCTTCACACTATCGGATCACCCAATGACACCATCGGGTGTCGGCACACAAACAAAATATTTTATTGAGGCATTGCTAAAAACAGGTAGATATAAGGTTGTTTGTTTCGGAGGTGCGATTAAACACCCGGATTACCAACCAATGAAAACAGAGGAATGGGGAGATGATTGGGTTATCTATCCTGTAGATGGTTATGGCAATCAAGATATGGTCCGATCAATATTGAGAGTTGAACGACCAGATATGCTTTGGTTTATGACAGATCCTCGTTTTTGGCCGTGGTTGTGGGCAATTGATAATGAGATAAGAACACATATACCAATGGTATATTATCATGTTTGGGATAACAAGCCTTATCCATATTTTAATAAGCCATATTATGAATCAAACGATCATATTGCTACCATTTCAAAAATCACCGACGACATTGTTAAAACAGTGGTGCCAGATGTAGCAAGCACATATTTGCCCCACGCTGTGAATAAAAACTTTTTCCATAAGCTCCCAAAAGAACAAGCGCTAAAATATAAGGAAGAAAGCGGAGTACCAACAGATAAATTTGTGTTTTTTTGGAACAATCGCAATGCTCGTAGAAAACAAAGTGGTACTTTAATTTTTTGGTTTAAAGAGTTTCTAGATAAAGTAGGGCACGACAAGGCTGCGCTAATAATGCATACGGAACCTCATGATCCGAATGGACAAGACTTAAATGCAATCATTAAATCTCTTAATTTGGATGATGGACAGGTTCTGATATCTACGCAAAAAATACCACCACAAAATCTTAATGTAATTTATAATTTGGTTGACTGTACCATTAATATTTCCGACGCAGAGGGATTTGGCTTGGCCACACTAGAATCTTTATCTGCCGGAACTCCAATAATAGTAAACATGACGGGCGGACTACAAGAACAGGTTACTGATGGAACAAACTGGTTTGGCGTTGGGATAGAACCGGCTTCGAAAGCCATTATCGGTTCACAAGAGGTGCCTTATATTTTTGAGGATAGGTTGAATAAAGATGATTTTATAAACGCATTGTTAAAGATTTATAATATGTCAGAAGAAGAAAGAGATGAGCTTAGTAGAATGGGCAGACAACATGTTGAAAAAAACTACAATTTTAATGACTTCGAAGAGCGATGGGTTAATCTTGTTGATCAACTCATTGAGGAACACGGCTCTTGGGAGACTAGAAAAAATTATAAACCATATCATTTTACGGAGATTGAATAATGAAAACTATTTTGGTTAAGGGACCAGCACTTTCCAGGTCTGGGTATGGCGAACAAACAAGGTTTGCTCTAAGAGCGCTGCGAGCCCACCCAGATCGATTTAATATCTTACTTACGAATATTTCTTGGGGTCATACTGGTTGGTATAACCAAGATGATGAAGAAAGGCAATGGCTTGATTTTCTAATTGGCAGGACGCAGAATCATTTAAATCACAATGCGCCAATTGACATTTCACTACAAATCACCATTCCAAACGAGTGGGAGCGCCTCGCGCCTATAAATATTGGATTTACCGCAGGCATAGAAACAAACAGAGTTTCCCCTCAATGGATTGAAAAAGCCCGATTAATGGATAAAATCATTACGGTTTCCAATCATTCTAAAGATGTTTTTAACAATACTGTGTATGACGCTATGAATCAACAAACGGGTGAAAAGTTTAAAATACAAAACCATGTTCCTATTGAGGTGGTAAATTATCCTGTTCGCACATTGGAACAAGAACCCTTTGATATTGACTTAAAATATGACTTTAATTTTCTAACTGTGGCTCAATTCGGTCCAAGAAAAAATATTGACAACACATTAAATTGGTTTATAAACGAATTTCATGATGATGAAGTAGGGTTAGTGCTAAAGATAAATTTAGCTAATTGCAGCACCGCCGATAGAACTATGTGTACTTCAAGGCTGCAAGAGGTTTTAGCTCCATATCCAGATAGAAAATGTAAGGTCTATCTTTTGCATGGGGATTTGAGCTTAGAACAGATGAATTATTTGTATGCACATCCAAAGATTAAGAGCTATCTTACATTGACCCATGGAGAGGGATTTGGTATACCAATATTTGAAGCTGCGTATCACAAGGTTCCCATTATTGCCCCCGGCTGGAGTGGCCAATGTGACTTTTTATATGCACCTACCATATCTGGAAAAAATAAGAAACCAAAAGTAAGACCACTTTTTTGCAGGGTTGATTATACTTTAGGCGAAATACCCCCAGACGTAGTTTGGAATGGCGTACTAGAAGAGGGTTCTCTATGGTGTTACCCAACAGAAAAAAGCTCAAAACAATGTATGAGAAAAGTGTATACCGACTACACACGTTATGTTGGAATGGCAAAAAAATTGCACAAACACGTCATTACAAATTTTTCGGAAGAAAAGCAATATACACAGTTCGCCAATGCAGTTATGGATAAAGAAGAAGTAGAATTGGAAGATTGGTTAACCACTTTTTCAGAAGAACTACAGGTTCATGAATAATATAATATTCATAGCTGATTTTTTTGTTGAAGAGATTTCCGGCGGCGGCGAGCTTAATAATGATGAATTAGTAAAATTACTAACACAGAAGAATCACAATGTTATAAAATATAAAAGCAGAGCAATAAAGCCATCATTATTAAATGGCTGGGGTCAAGACACTAAGTTTATAATATCTAACTTTATCCAGTTATCGGAAGAGAGTAAGAGAATATTTGAAAAAGAAAAATCATATATTATTTACGAACACGATCACAAGTATGTAAAAACACGAAACCCAGCAGAGTATAAACATTTTATTGCCCCAAAAGAAGAAATTATAAATTATAGGTTTTATCAAAACGCCGCAGCCGTTCTGTGTCAGAGCGAGTTTCACGCCAATATTGTTAGAGCCAATTTAAATTTAGACAATATTAAAAGTTTGGGAGGAAATCTGTGGTCGCTTGAGTCATTAAATTTGATGCAGGACATTTCTACTAAAGAAAAAATACCAAAATATGCCATAATGGATAGTAATAATTGGCACAAAAATACTCAAGGTGCAATTATGGCTTGCAATGGCAACAATTGGGAATATGATTTAATACCACCAAGCCAGTATAGTGACTTTTTAACAAAACTAGGAAGGAATGAGAAATTTGTATTTCTACCCAAAACGCCTGAAACTCTATCTCGTATTATTGTTGAGGCACGAATGATGGGAATGTCTGTTATAACTAACAAATTAGTCGGCGCTACGAAAGAAGACTGGTTTGAACTTAAAGGCTTGGAACTCATTGAAATCATCAAAAACAAGAGAGAGGAGATTCCACAAATAATCGAGGAGATTTTCGAAAATGGATAATCATTTTAAAATTTTTATTCCCTTTTACAATGTAGAAAAATGGATTGTACAAACCATTAGAAGCGTGAGGGGTCAAGATTATAAGAACTATGAATGTATTTTAGTCGATGATTTATCAACAGATAATTCCGTGCAAATAGCTGAACAAGAAATAGCTGAAGATAACCGATTTAGGATAATCAAAAATACAGAAAAAAAATTTGCACTAAGAAATTTATGCGACACAATTAGGGAATTTAATCCTGATAATTCGGATATTATTGTAATATTACATGGAGATGATTGGTTGGCAAATCGCCGCACCTTATCTATTCTGAATGAGGCATATAATGAGAATGATTGTTGGCTAACATATGGCAGCTATGTAGAGTATCCTTCTAAGATTCGTGGTAAGTTTTCTGTTAAAGTACCTGAACAAGTGTTGGAAACAAATTCGATAAGATCGGTAGAATGGATGACCAGTCATTTACAAACTTTTAAATATGGTCTATGGAAACATATAGAGCAAGACAAATCATTTAAAGAGCCCGATGAACCGGACAAAGAGCATCATTTTCCTTTTGCTTGGGATTTAGCTTGGATGTTTCCATTAATAGAATTGGCAGGTAAAAAGAGCCACTTTATTTCAGACATATTATACGTCTATAACAGAGCCAATCCATTAAATGTAGACAAAATAGAAAGACAAATGCAGCTTATGACCGAAAGAAAAATACGCAGCATGAAGCCTTATAACCCACTTAATACAATATTGTAAATGATACACTTAATTAATGGCAGAGGTCAATTAGGAGAGCAGTTAAAACAAGTCTTAATTAACCATCAAACAAGTGAAAAAGTCTATATTTATCACACTTGGAATGTACAGGATAAAGCAGAGATGCCACAACAGGAGGAATATAAGAAACTGCAATCCTTTGTAGACACACACTGTAATCAAAAAATAATTTTTATTTCTACGAAATCTGAGAAAGAAACATGGTATACTCATTATAAGCAACTGGCTGAAGCGTATGTGCTTCTACATTGTAAACAATCTATAATAGTAAGGCTCCCCACAATTGTGGGAAAAGGAATTATAGAACAATTTCAAAACGATGAAGCACAGCCGTATGGAATGATGGAGCTTGTTACAGCTAACACAGCCGCAAAAGAGGTTATAAATTTGTGCTCCTTTAAGGGTCTTAAAAAAAGCTTCACAATAAACGGAGATATTATATCAGCCGAATTAGCATATGATTTGTCGAGAAGAGGTATAAGTGTCTAAACAAACAGAAGAACTCCAAAACATTCTCACCCTTGTTGAGCGATATATTGCTACGCATATGAAAGACGAACACTCTTCTGGAGAATGGATTAATTATTCTGGACCACATTTTGACTCTGCTGAATATGTTGCGGCAGTTGAACAATTGCTTTCTGGCTGGCTCATCTTCGGAAAAAATGCCAGGAGATTTGAATTAGAATTCCCCCCACACCTTGATACCAAATATGGAGTACTAACCAATTCAGGAAGTTCTGCCAATTTGCTAATGGTGGCAGCGCTTAAGTCTAAAAATTTATACAATCTTTCTGAAGGGTCCAAGATTATAACTCCGGTGGTATGTTTTCCGACTACCATCAACCCCATTATCCAAAATGGTTTTAAACCAGTTTTTGTTGATGTAACGCTGCCCGATTTAAATTTGGATTTGGCACAAGTCGAAGAAGTTTTGAAAGCCGATACAAATCAAGAAATTAAAGCAATTATGTTTGCTCACGTTTTGGGCAATCCGCCCAATATGGACAGATTGATGAGGATTGTGGAAAAATATAATCTTATCTTATTGGAGGATTGCTGTGATGCGCTGGGCTCCACTTATGGTGGCAAAAGACTCGGTTCGTTTGGGCATATTTCTACATGCTCTTTTTTTCCCGCCCATCATATGACTATGGGCGAAGGTGGTTTTGTAACAACAAACGATTGGAAGGTTCGAAAGGTGGTAGCCAGTTTGCGAGATTGGGGACGAGCTTGTTACTGTAATACTAAAAAGCCCGGTAATGTTACCGCAGGCACTGCTTGTGGCAATAGGTTCAAAAATTGGCTTCCTGGGATGAAAGATACAACATATGATCATCGTTATGTGTTTGACGAAATTGGCTATAATATGAAGCCGATAGATTTGCAGGCTGCAATTGGGCTACAACAACTTAAAAAATTGCCGGTCTTGGATTCTGCACGCCGCAAGAATTTTGAGAAATTAACAGAAATATTCAAGCCATATTCAGCATATTTTCATCTACCTAAAGCAACAAAAAATGCGGATCCGTGCTGGTTTGCATATTTGTTGACTATTAAGGATTCTGCGCCATTTACAAGAGATGATATTGTGACTCATCTTGAACAAGCAAAAATTCAGACACGCTCGTATTTTTCTGGCAATATCTTAGCCCACCCTGGGTACCATCATATGGCTGAAGATCACGGAGACTTACACAAGACTTTCCCAGTTGCTAAATTAGTTACCTCTAATTCTTTCTTTTTAGGAACCTATATTGGACTAACAGATGATAAGATGAGTTATATTAAAGAAACTGTTAATAAGTTTTTTGAAAATGATGAGGATTTAAAATGAAGATTGTGTATATAACGGGCTGCTTGGGCTTTATTGGATCTTATGTTACTCGAAAATGTTTAAAAAGAGGATGGCATGTATATGGTATCGATAAGTGCACCTATGCTGCCGATCCTAGCCTTTTAAAAGAGTTTTCAAAATATGAAAACTTTAGATTTGAAAAAACAGATATTAATGATTTGGCACATTTATATGATTGTGATTATGTTATTAACGTAGCAGCAGAATCGCACGTTGGAAATAGTATTATTGATAGCGAGAGCTTCATCAATAGTAATATAGTGGGTGTAAAAAATCTCTTAGATTTGGTTAGGCTTAAGCCTGTAAATGTAGCCAAAAGACCCGTATTTTTTCATTTTAGCACAGATGAGGTATATGGCGATATAGATTCGGGTAAGCACGTTGAGTCCGATAGGCTCAAGCCCAGCAACCCATATTCAGCCGCTAAAGCAGGAGCAGACATGCTTGTATTGGCTTGGTCCCGCACTTACAACATAGAACATATTATCTTGCGCCCCACAAATAATTATGGAATTGGACAATATCCAGAGAAACTGATTCCTTTAACAATCAAAAATTTTAACCGTGAAATGAAGATTCGTTTACATAATGATGGCACGCCAATTAGAAATTGGTTACATGCAGATGACACCGCAGAAGCAGTTTTAAAGATTATAGATTCTGGAAAAACAAATGAAATTTATAATGTTGCAGGAGGCTTTGAACAAAAAAACATTGATACTGTTAGAAAAGTTATAAAAGAATATTATGAATCTGTTGATAATTGGCGAGACTATGTTGATTTTTCTTATAAACGAGAAGGTCAAGATGTGCGTTATGCCCTAGACGATCAGAAGCTCCGTAGTTTAGGTTGGACTCCAAAGAAAGTATTTGATGATGAAATTGAATCGATAGTAAGATATTATAAAAACAATTTTAAATGGTAATAAGCAAATAAATGAGACTCACTTACGATAATATTGTCAACAAACACAAAAACACTGCTTGTATTGCTGCGCTTCATGGTCCAAGTCTAAATCCTTATAGGCACGAAATTCAAAGATTGCAAAAGGAAAAAAATATATTACGATTTTCTGTTAATGAATGGTATGATCATTTTGACTCAAAGCCAGATTATTGGATAGTTTCAAACTCTGAATTTGCGATTGAAGCGTCAATTGTTAGAAATCAACTATGGAGTGAGAGAAAGTATATTCATGACGCATTTAACAAATTTAATGTTCCCCTTTTATATAATGCAACAGCAGATTTAACAGATTTAGACTTTGTAGACAAACATTTGCAATGTGATTATATGCCCTATGATACTAAGCACTTTAAGGGCGACAGTTGTATTGAAATACTAAAAAATTTTAAAAATCATTACGATGAAAATAAAAATCTAAATTTTTCGTATTATGGTAATAATACCAAATTATGGAGCCAACCTAACGTACAAGGATTTCCTGTCTGGAAACAAAGACTATATGGAAGAATTGGCGGAGGCTGGGACTTGTCTGGAAAATGCTGCAACTTTATTGGCAACACAACTTTACAAGAAAAACTACAACAACATTCAGGTCACAACCAACATATGGGCACAGGACAAACTGTTGGTTTGATTGTGATTGCATTGGCGATTTTAATGGGCTGCAATCCAATATATGTGGCAGGACTCGACCTAGATTGTTCTGTTGGGCATGCAGATGGTAAAACAACGCTAGGTGCCTACAACGAAGGGCACATAGACCATTGGAAAATAATTTTTAAAGATTTTCTTCTTGATGATATGCGTATATTAAACGAGAGTGCGAAAAATCTTGGAATTGAAATAGTAAATTTAAATAAAAATTCTTGGCACGATGTATTTGCAAAAGGTGACTTGAATTTATAACAAACAAACAATGGAGAACATAAAACATGAAAGAAACGTTTATTATTGCAGAAATTGGTATTAATCACAATGGTGATATAAATTTGGCTAAAAAACTAATAGACAGCGCAGCCAATGCTGGATGTAGTTTAGTTAAATTTCAAAAAAGAACTATTGATCTTGTCTATACGCAGAAAGAGCTAGACAAGCCCAGAGAAAGTCCGTGGGGAACTACAAATCGAGAACAAAAATTAGGTCTTGAATTTGGCGAAAAGGAATATGATAAGATCAACAGGTATTGCAAGAAAAAAGGCATTGACTGGACAGCATCGGCTTGGGATGTTCCGAGTCAATTGTTTTTGAGAAAATATGACTTGAAGTATAATAAGGTCGCCTCACCAATGCTAACTTATGATGAATTGTTAGAAACGATTGCCGAAGAAGGGAAACACACTTTTATTTCCACTGGCATGAGCACGGTCGAACAAATCAGAAAGGCTGTATCTATTTTTAAAAAGGCAAACTGTTCTTATGAATTGATGCACTGTAATAGCACTTACCCACTCAATCCAGAAGATGCCAATCTTCGTGTTATTGAAACATTACGAAATGAATTTAGTTGTGATGTTGGCTATAGCGGTCACGAAGTCGGCATCATTGTTAGCTGTGCGGCTGTGGCTCTCGGAGCAACCTCTATAGAGAGACATATTACTCTAGACCGGTCTATGTATGGTTCCGATCAAGCCGCTTCACTGGAGATTGGCGGACTAAACAAGCTTACATCATATATCCGCGATATTGAGAAATCACTAGGGTCACCAGTTAAAAAGATACACGCATCTGAGGTGTCTGCTATGAAAAAGTTAAGGAAATATTAGTGGTTGGACTAACTGCCATAATACCAGCACGAGGCGGCAGCAAAGGAGTACCACGAAAAAATATTCGTGAATTAGCGGGATATCCATTGATAGCCTATTCCATAATTGCTTGCAAAAAATGTCCCGGTATAGAGCGCGTTATAGTATCTACCGATGACACAGAGATTGCCGCCACTGCTTCACGATATGGCGCAGAAGTTCCATTCTTAAGACCAGACGAATATGCACAAGATAACTCAACAGACCTGGACGTTATAAAACATTTTTATTCAATAGAGGGCGCTCAAGATTTAGTATTTGTTAGACCAACAACACCGCTTAGGGAACCGGCAATTATGAATAAATTTATCAATGAATATCACAACAAGAGAGACAGTATAACGGGTTTACGCTCAGCACATCAGCTAGCAGAGTCTCCCTATAAATTTTTTAAAATTGTAGATGGTGTGTTTACCGGCTTTTTCGATGATTTTAATGGAATTAAGGATTATGCTAATTTGCCAAGGCAAGTATTTCCCGTCGCATATCACCCTAATGGATACTTGGATATTATAAAAAAAGAAACGGTTCTAGGCGGCAGCGATTTTGGCGATAAGATTTTGCCCGCAATTACTAAGTTTGTAATTGAAATTGATGATAAACATCATTTTGGGATGCTGGAAAATCAGATTATAATGGAAGATAACCAACTGTTGCAGGAACTACAAAATGGTTCATACTAAAAATAGACTTATAAAAGAAGATTTTGTTTTAGCCCCAGGTGAGTTGACCGAAAGCAGGCATAAAAATGAGCCTCTGGCACTTGGAGATCAGGTTCCGATTGTGTGGCACAAGGCTAAAGATTTTAATGTTTATGATAAAGATGGAAACAAGTGGATCGATATGACCGCTGGCATCTTTACCGCTAACGCAGGGCATGCCAACGAGAACATTAAAAATGCCATCAAAGCACAGCTAGATTCAGATCTATTGTTTGCTTATCAGTATGAGACAACAATAAGGGATAAATTTGTTACCAAGTTGCTTGACCTCACACCCAGACATCTAAATAAAGCCATATTATTGAACACAGGTTCGGAGGCGACGGATGCAATTTACAGATTGTTAAAATCGTGGGCTAGAAAACAAAATAAGAAATACATAATTTGCTTTAATGGAAGTTACCATGGTAGAGTTTTGGGCTCCGCTCTTATGGGTGGTTCTAAGTTTGATACAATGTGGTCAGGAGTCGAAGATGAAGATATAATTTTTATTGATTTTCCTTATCATAAAGATGATGTATTTGAGCCACAATTGTTACCACCAAAGGAACAGATAGCCGCCTTCTTTCTAGAAACATATCAAGGCTGGGGTGCGTGTATGTATCCGCCGCAATATATTAAAAGTTTGTATGAGTACGCTAGAGAGATCGGAGCATTGGTTTGCTTTGATGAGGTGCAATCAGGCTTTTATAGAATGGGGGAGCTTTTTGGATTTATGACTTATGGAGATTACATAGAACCAGATCTAATCAGTGTAGGAAAGGGAATTTCTTCTTGTTTGCCAATTTCAGCGGTATTGGGTCGAGCAGACATAATTGATCTTGATTTGGATGCTAATTTAAGCGGAACTCATGCTGGAAATGCAATCTGCTGTGCGGCTTCTCTTGCCAATTTAGAGTTTCTAACAGATAAAATTTTTCAAGATGAGCTAAAACATAAAATTCAATATTTTGAACAAAGGTGTGAAAAACTATTGGAACTTGATTTGGTTCGCAAAGTGAATTACCGAGGAATGGTCGCAGGTATTATTTTACAATCCACAGCAGTTGCAAACGAAACCGTCAAACACTGCTTACTTAACGGAGTGTTGCCTGTTTGTACTTTTAGGGAATCTATCAAGCTTGGTCCACCGTTGACTATTAGCGTAGACGCGATTGAGGAAGCTTTTGATGTTATTGAGGCAGCTATAATGGAGGCATCACATGTCAAACAATAAATGTTCAATTATAAACAAGCAAGCATATCTAGAGCATACATATTCTGATAAGATTGCGCCTCCGAGTGAATATCCAAATTTGCTTGCTAAATGGCTTCTCGCCACTGTATACAAAAAAACAGGAACAATTGCCGACTTTGGATGTGGAAGGGGAGACTATTTAAGCGCTTTTAGCGACTTAGGGTTTAAGCCATTTGGACTGGATGCATCTCCAAGTATAAACGATTTAACAGATTATAATGTGAAGCAAGTGGATTTTGAACACGATGACCCTCCCTATGTGGATGAAAAGTTCGATTTTGTTTTTAGCAAGTCGGTTGTAGAACACTTACATAAGCCTAGCCTTTATTTGTCTGCCATACATCAAAGCTTAGAAACGGGTGGCAAAGCAGTTATAATGACACCTAGCTGGGAGCATACCTATTGGGGTCCGTTTTATATTGACCACACGCATGTTACTCCCTTTACAGCGAAATCTCTAGAATCTGCTTTAGAAATGGCTGGCTTTAAAAAAGTTACTGTAAGATATTTCTATCAATTACCGTTGTTATGGGGATATCCGTGGTTACGGATTATAGCCAAGCTAATTGCCAAGCTGCCAATACCATATAGCCCATATAACAATGTGCCATGGAAAGTGTCTAATCGATTAAATAAACTTATTAGATTTTCCAAAGAGGTTATGTTAATCGCAACAGTTGAGAAGTAAGTGGCTCTTATCAGACACATAGG
>Ga0098047_10000789_pt1 | contig 12717 bp, 10 predicted proteins | sample 12_taG_FD_92585 | JGI IMG/M metagenome (GOLD analysis project Ga0098047, IMG submission 92585) | Marine viral communities from the Subarctic Pacific Ocean - 12_ETSP_OMZ_AT15267 metaG | ecosystem: Environmental > Aquatic > Marine > Oceanic | place: Subarctic Pacific Ocean | collected 2015-01-16 | reverse complement strand
GCAAGATTCGGTCATAGGAGGATTGGTAGTGGTACGCAATGTGAGCATCTGCGACCCGTTGCGCCGCATCTGCAGCATCCACCCCATTAGCACGAAGAGACATATAGCTATTGATACGCATCGTATCTTCACTCGCACTAGCTAGCTGCTTTGGAATCATATTGGTCCTTGCGTTTGCAACAAACCAGTCCCAATTAGCGAAGAATACATTCTTCGCCTTCGCTACCACCCCAATCGGCTCCTGAAGCAAACTCTTCATCAAAGGGATATAAGCCTCTGGTTCAGCTACTGTAGACTTCAACGCTTCCAGTGAAGGAAAGTCAGCACCAGTAACTCCGTGGTAGTCCAACTCTTTCACCAAAGTGGGAAGATCTATGTGGTTACCCAGGGTCAAATCACCAAGACCCTCAAGCTCCTTCATGGCTATTGCCCCCTCTTCACCTCCACCAAGAGCCTTTCTTATCAAGTGAACAGCACGAGCTTTCTTCTGTACTCCAAGCGCACTAGCACCTGATTTATCCATAATCCAGCGAGTCAAAGGAAAGTCATGAAGTATCGACATTAAAGGTCGAACTATATCATGAGCCCTCATGTCTGGGTCCGTTAGTGCCTGAAGCATCGCCCCGCCAATGTTCCTCGCACTAAACGCAGGGAACGGAATACCCGCAACACCAAAGGTCAAGCCCATCCGAATGAACTCATTCACCTTCGCCAAGACTCTCGAATCACGAGATCGTGCTGGCAACCCAACCATGGCATCAATAACAAACTCCTCCAAAGCCTTTGCGTCCTCTGCGCTGGCAAAGTCCACTCGCTGACCCAAGAAATTGACAGGCACAGCATCTTCCGAAGGACGAACACCCCACAAAACATCATCCGAAGACAGGATCTGAGATAAATCTGATCGCCTATTTGCTGACTCAGCCTCCAAGTAACGAGAGATTAGCCTGTCAAGATTACCTCCACGATCAACATCACCCCTACCCTTCGCAAACGCCTTAGCAGACATCTCCCCAAAAGCATCGAAATACTTCTCTATATCCCCGTCAGCCATCTCGCTAGCCATTTTCATAGGACTGACACGAGCCTTTGGGTCACCAAAAAGAACAGCCATACGGCGAAGAAACTTTGTGTCGTATATCAACTTGTTAGCCTGTTGCCCACGAACCAACATCATGTCTCGAAGATCTGTCTTCAAGAAAGGCAGATCAGGGTCGGCCCCAGCCCGGATTAAATCGCCAACATTGATTCCGTTATCCGATACATACTTCTCCAAACCCTTAGACCAGCGATCCATCGGGGACAACTCACCCGAAACAGATCCACTAACAGCGCTTGCAATACCCCGAAGCGCATTCTGAATTCCACCAGACTTAGCGTTGTGCGTATCTGCCAATATTCCTGCAACAACATCGCTAATCTGGCGAGGCATCATCATAGCCAACTCAACCTGAATAGAAGCCTGGGGATGAACACCAAGAACCTGAGCATTCTTCAGCATGTTCTTGTTGTAAGAGAGAACAAAGTCAACAACCTTGATCGCCTCTGACTCAACCAACCCGCCCTGCTCCATCGCACCCTTCACCATCTTGGCCCGAATCGTCTTGAATACGCCAACATTCAACAGTGAAGCAACCTTTTGAGACCGAGTATCCAGCATCTCCTTAAAGCCAGTGGGCATCGAATTGTCCAGCAATGTACCAACACGAGAAGCTATCTCCCCTACATCATCCGAAGTATCCCCAATAGACCTGAACATCTCTACCAGTTGCTTCTCAACAGCACCATCGAGATAAGCCTTGCCCAAATCCCTTGAAAGCACCTTCTCGCCATGCTTGCTGATTAGTTGAGCAAACCTTCCCTGATTCAGCCTCATCCAATGATGAAGAGCCGAGATCTCTTCGCCCGGAACACCCAAATTACCAAAGAGTGTCTCATGAATGAGCTTGTAAAAAGACTTAAGGTCAGCCTCCCCAATCTTTGGCAAGACACCCATCTCCTCCAGAAACGCCCCAGCCACTTTCCGCTCAACCGCAGTAGCTTCCCTCGTCTTATTCCCAAGACCATAGAAGATACTTCTCAGGACATCATCCGAATCTTCCCAGCCACCTCTCCTGATCTTGTGTTTCGCTGCTAGCTCTCGAACAATCCTCGTCCACTCTTTTCGAAACGCAACAGCGTCAGCACCCCTTGGATCATCAAAACCCGACTTCTTCTTCAAATCCCAAAGAGCATCCTGAACCTCTTCCTTGAAAGAACGCCAAGCCCTATCGCCCCGGAACCTTTCCAGCGTCTGGGCTGTCCCCCCCTGAACATTCTGTAATGCAGCAGCATTTATTGTGTTCTCGTAAAACGCATCTGTTGTTTTCTTGGCAGCAGCAGCATCTACCCCCCTCTCCTTCAGCCAATGCTTCAGCCACGCCGAAGCCTTAGAGGTAGCCTTACCTTCCAGAACATCGTCAATCCTTTGATCACCAATAACCCTGATGCCATCACAGAGGAAACACTTGCCTCCCTCTATATGCCGATACTCTGGAAGAAAACCCTTACCCAAACACTTTGGGCATTCGAACGCCTCTCTCCCAATCTTCGTGTGAAGAAACTCATGCTCAAGAACAAACTGTTCAAACTCATCGTAAGTCTTAAATGCATCCTCTGGGAGAGGCTCAACTCCAGCCACTTTCGGTTTAGTCCAAGCCTTCTGCTCGTACTTCTTCATCAAGAGCGCACGATCAATGTAGATCTTATGAGAACCATCAGGAGATGTTCTCATAAAAGCTGGAATACGATCTACCTCACCCTCCGGGGTGACTCGTGTCTTTGCACCTACTGACTTAGGATCAAATGGCCCAATAATGACTTCAATATCGCCATACTCGTAACCCCCAGAAGCCGCATCCATCTCACGAGCAACATCATCCCCCGCCCTCACAGCATCATCACCAAGGGTCTGACCAAATGGGCGAGGATTCAAATCCTCCATTCTCCCCAAAACACTATTGAGAGCTTCATTCGCCTGAGCAGAATTGATATGCATCTCTTTGCCAATAGCGTTTGATGCCTCATCGCTAAGATCCCCAAGAGAATTCCTTATCGCAGCAGCAACACGACCATTTGCTGAAAGTAACTGGGCTCTGGTCTGATTAAGGTTATCCATTGCCTGCTTCTGCATAGCAGGATCTCTAAACTTAAAGGAGCCCTTCTTGTAGAAGTTCTGAACAGCAGACTTTAGACCACCCTCTAACGATGAAATAACCGCACGAGGAACAGACAAGAAAGCAGACTCAGACTCAGCAACCTTCCTCCAAGCCATCCCCGGAATAGATTGCCCAAGAATTCCTCCAGCAAATCTTTCCGAAGGCCCTCTGCCCCACAAAGGATGTTGCGCTGTTCGCATCCACGCTGGCTGAAACTTCGCATGAGCCCCGCCAAACGCCTTGGAACGTCTTACAAAAGGACTAATTGGCCAAGGAGGTTGGATCTGAAAACCAGAATGAGACAAAAGCCCATCATCACGCAGAAGGTTTAGAGCTTTCTCATACGTTTCCGTTGTAACAGCCTTTAGGTCTGAGGACCGAAAAGCCATCCCATCAACATCATCCATCCCTTTGATAACTACAGAGCCATCATCACCTATGCTAGTAACAGTTCTGGGCTTGTTCCCAAAAAGCTTTGTGGCCGCATCATCCACAACACCTGTTCCTGATGTATGGGGAAGAACCTTATCCCCGACCTTCGGGGCAGACCAGCCCTCAGCCCTAGAAACTTTATGAACAGCCTCATCAAAAAGCTCTCTCGCAGCCATCTCATCAGCAGCAACACCAACCTTGTTTTGTTTAGCTGCCTTCTCCGCAAACTTGTCTCCCCGAACCTTAGTTATCCGATCCATCATCATTTTACGTATAGGCTCCGCACGCCCCTCAAGAACATGAGCGCCTATACGACGAGACTTCATCGCAGTGACAAGCTCCCTCGCAGGAAGCTTGCCTGTGTTCTTCATTATCTGAGCAAGAAGCTCCCCGCCCTTACCCACAGAAGAAACAAACATCAACGGATCAGTAAGCAATCCCCCGGCAAAATCCAACCCAAACTTGGCAACTTCATTCTTAGGGACAAGATTGCCCATCCCTAGTCGCTCCATCGTCTGAGTAAATACCGGGCGCTGATCCTCTCTGGTCACACCGCCAGTCTTTACATCAATAAGCCCCGCTTTACCCAAAGCCCTTGTCGCACCAGAGTACATCCCCGTTAAAGGGTCGAGAGTAAGGACACTGCCAGCCATATCCAACACGTTAAGCGCAGCATCACCAACATACTTCGGATTCCCTGTCCCTATTGCGGTAGCTACATTCTGAGCCGCATACCCCAACCCCCCGAAAGTCTTGCCAAGTTGCTCAAGAAACCCAGCGTCCTTCTGCTCTTCTCGCTGCTTGCGATAAATATCCCTCATCTGCTCGTCGGTTACCCGAGGAGCTTTAGACCTACCACGACGATACCCCCTCCTCCTGCGCCGACTACCCGCAAAAGAGGAAGAACCTCCATTAAGTGTGGATTCACCATAGCCCTCACCGAAGGGGCGATACCGCAAGCCCAAAACCTACCTCGGAATCCCTGGACCGCCCTGCTTCTGAAGAGCAGCAAGAATAGCTTGCTCTTCTGGACCTAGAGGAGCAGTCATGCCTGGAGGACCACCCGGACCCGGAAGAGGCATCGGACCCCCACCAAAATCAAGCTGACTCTCAATCGGCGGCAACCCAGGAATATCATCACCCAAAGGAGCCTCCATCCCCGGAGGCATAGGAAGTTCCTCTTCCCCACCAAACCCTTGCGGCATAGACGCAAGAATATCCTCCTCGCTTGGTTGAGCGCCACCAACCGCCCCAGCAAGGCCACCATCGATACCCATAGCAGACCCTGCCGGATCAGCACCAGCAAGACCACCATATATCCCGCCAGACGCAGCTTGACCAGCATTCATTACCATCAGCCCCTTCATGAAATCTTGCATGAAGGCACCAGCAAATTCTTGAAATTCAGGCATTGTTATCCCCCAACCTTTGAACCACTACCCGGAGCATACCGTTTGCCCTTCCTTGGACGAGCCCGATTCGTGGATGCGTTTTCTGTTTTAGCTCTATTAGGACCAGTATGGGAAGCGTCTTTTCCATCCCTATTACCATAAGTACCAAGTTCACGATTAGCCTTATTGGCACTCGCTCTCAGTTCTTTACCCTTCGCAGTTTTATTGTAAGCCTTCTGTTGAGCCTTGCGATTGCCATTGGCATATCTTGCTCCTGATTTCGTATTAGCCATACTTCTTCTCCTTATTTATCTACGATATTCAGATCGCATACGCTTGAGATTCTGCCAAAAAGCCCGAATGACGTTAGGGTCAAACAATGATGCCCCAGGACCAGGTATCCCAGGAGTATCCCACCACCCTGACCACCACCCTGATCCCTTTTCAACCGGAGGAGGAGGCTCCTCCCAATCTTCCATCACCTTGGAATAGTACAAGAGATTCATAAACTCCGACTCTGCGATACCACTTTCTCCTTCCACGAGACTCCCCAAGACAGCGCCTGCATCAACCTTCGCCCTATCAGCCCAACTCTCTCCGGCTCTTTGCATCGACATTGCAAAGACTTTAAGCTGCGACGACAAATAAACCCTGACTTGCGCAGCACGACGAGCAGCATATACATCATCATTTAAAGTAGCATCTTCAGCTAGCAAATCTGTCTGCTCATCGGGAACAAATCGGCTGGGCTCTTCGAGCGAATCTTGACTAATCAAAGACCCAAGCGCTCTAGCCATTGTGCGGAAATGCTTATTCACATGAAGCGTTACAACAGCAGGCGATAGTCTCCCCGCATCCGGGTCCAACTGCATCCTCTGCGCCTCATATATATTAACTTGGTTTTCAGACTCAGCTTTTAGGTATTGGAATAGATCGATAAAGGTTTTTTTCATCCTAGTATCCACCTTTTCCTTCCACCTTAGACCCGAACTACCAGATACCTCATCAAACAAACCCTCACCCAACGCAGCCTGAATCCGTGGAGCGATTACTTGCACAACATTCCGATCCGCTATCTCTCTACTTACGGGATCACCCTCTGACATAGCAACCATCGAGTTCAATTCGTTCTTGAGTTCCGCTTGGGCTATCTCAACACCCTGCATAACTTCCTTATGCTTGTCGTCTGCCTGCCTTCTCTTGCGAGTATCAACCACCTCCTCAACCTTAAGATCAACAGGACCCATCCCCGTTTTTTCTTTAAGTTCTTCTTCAAACCGCTTTTGCTCCTTAAGCTTCTTCTGCTGCTCACCAAGAGTCAGAGCCCTACCCTTTATACCTTGCAACTGGGTAGTAAACGCCATATCGCTTAACCCGGATTCCCTCCGACTCTTCGCTTCAGCCTCATAATCAGCAATTTCCTGCCTTGTTTTACCAACCCTCGGAGCAGCATACGCCGCTTCCATAAATGGACTGCCCTTACCAAAGCCCCCAGTAGGAAGCATACCACCAGCGAGCGAAGCTGTCGTTGGAGATAATTGCGCCAAGAGCGCACGAGCTAAATTCTCCTTATGATGCTCTGGCTTCTCTTTAGCCCTAGACTTCATATCAGCCATCTGTTGGAGTTGCGCATTCGTTACATTTAAGCCTGCTTTATCTTGTTGAAGTGCAAACCTCCTGCTGAATGCCGCTGCCGCAATCGCTTTGTTTTGGGAGGGAGTAAACCTGGGACTTGTCTCCCCAGTCTTCAACGCTTGATTAAAATCATTCTGATTAAGTTGATTCTTCCTACTAGCAATCGATGACTCTATATTCTTTTGACTTAACCTCCAATCACCCTGCAACATACCCAGGGGCTTCTGCCGACTACGCTCATACGCAGTTTGATCCTCAAGCATCGCAAACTGTTTTGCTCTTAAAGCTTGAGCAGCCTGTTCGGCAAGAACGTCTGCTTCATATTTCCTCTGCTGTGCAGCCTGCGCTCTAGCAGTAGTTTCAGCCTGATACTCTTCAGGCTTATAATGACCGTAAGGGTTAAGAGGCGAAATCGTCCACGGTTTATATGGCGGCATATCTATCTCCAACTACTTCTCATACATTTGGGAAATTAGTCCCAAACCGTGCTTTAGATTCAGCCAAAGTAAACGGCTGTGCAGAAGATGCTCTTGCAGAAGCCAACTGCGTCCCCAATCTACCAGCAGCCTCTCTCGCCAAACGACCCTCTCTCATAGCTCCTGTCTGAATCCCTACCCGAGCAGCCGATAGAGCAGCCTGTCGATTTCGCTCTGTATCCGACTTCAAGCTAGCCATTGACCCAGCAGCATCATAACCAGTACCACCAATACCCTGTCCCGCCAAAGCCTTCGCACCATGACGAACAACCTGACCAGCACTCTGAGCAGCAGCCTCGGTTTCTTTGAGGATAGCAGCGTCTTTTTCCGCTTGTGTTAGCGGATCAAGCTTTCCTTCCATCGACCGTGAGACAATATCGGAAACAGCCTTATCCATAAGATTAGCTGTTGGGTCTTTGGACATACGCTCTTCACCACGGCGTATAGCCTCATACCCAGCCCTTTTCTCCGCTTGATTCTGCGAAGAATACCCAGGAGAACCACCACTATAAGAAGTGTTTGATCTAGCCCCCCACAGATGAGGAAAGTTGTAGACCGTTGTAGTCCCTTGCCTGCGAGAACCAATGTCTCCCGCCCTTATCGTGCCTCTTCTAGCCATCCCAATACTCCCTACATAATTCCTACACGAAAGGTCCGACGACGACCCCTTCGCTTAGGTCGAGACTGCTGACCTGCCCCACTCCTAGCACCTGACAAAGCACCAGAACCACCAGATGAACCAGACTGAACCCTTGGAGTTCTCTTCGTCCTCTTCAGAGGATGCCCAAAAGAACCACGCATCAGATACTCAAACTTGGACGGATATCCCTTGTATTCTTCTGGCTTATACCCTCGGGGAGATTCGGGCTGACTAGGCTCAGCGCCCCGCTCCTTTCGCCGCTTCCTTCGCCACTTCCTATTCCATTCTCTAAAATGACTACGCCCACCTATCGAGTCCCTACCAAATCCTCCGTAGTTTTCGCCAGCTTCTTCATACCTTGCTCTGGAACGAGTTCTTGGCATCTTACGTTTACCCTGATTATCTTCCCAAGGATCATCCCTATTATCAGCCTCTCTCGCTATTGAAGGAACATGCTCTCGTGTGATTGACCCCCTATCGCCACTCGCATAACGACTTCCCTTTTCTGGAGCGCCAAACTTCTTTTCAAGCCTACCCCTAAACATCTCCCTCCCCTTGGGAGTAGAGTGGTCTGCCGCTCGAAGGGCAGCAATCAGAGGAAGAACCTTCCCCCCGCTACTAAACCCCCTGTCTCTTTGCCAGGAAGGAAGCGAATCTGCAGATCGAGCAGAGCGGCCTCTGCGAATTTTATTCGGCATTACCCTAAGTCCTTTTCTACTGTCGCTTGAAAACTCAACTTAGCTGAAGACAAAGCTGTCGGAGTTCCATTCTTGGTCACACGAATCACAATCACATCATTCGCTGCAAGATACTTATTCGTCGTATGCACTGTCCCTAAATCATACGGAGTATACGCACTAATTTCAGCACCATTTGTAGTCTTTGAGCTAGCTAACAAAGCGACTCCCGAACTGGGATTCCCTTTGTATGCGTCAAACTGCCAGTTATTTGAACCACTACTGCTAGTCGTAGCCGTATCCGATACGACAGAAATACTCTGCAATACAGCCTTGTAGGGTGCAGGAGGTTTTAAGATCTCATCTGTTGGCATTATGTTGGTCCGATCACAGTTCCAATCAGATACTCAGCCTCTGGCTCTATCGACCCAGATAAATAGTCTGACGTTAAGGTTCCACGAATATATTCCGATGTAAGCCCATTAGAGAGAAGCAAATACACCTGATCGAGATCCTGATGGATAAGATCGAGCTTGAAAGAATCCAGCGGAACCTGAACCTCCCTGCTGATCCTGGCAATCTTAGAAAAAACCATTAGACCTCATCCGCTGGCGATTCGTAAGAATACCCATCAATCTCAATCCTATGAATGATCGGGCCAAGCCAAGTGTTTTGCGGAGGAGTCTCCAAACCAATCTCAAGCTGCAAATACCTCCAACTGGTCGATCCAATCGGGATCTTCCGGTATCCCCCCTCCCCTAAACCACTCCGATCCATCTGTACTCTAATCTTCGCATCACCATTAGTGAACGAAATTCCATCCTCGGAGCGAGTAACCCAATCCGTATAAGCTGAACTAAACGAACTATTTGCCAACGCAGTAGTATATTCCCCACGGATGCTTGCCGGATCTGGATGAAGGCTTATGTAAATCTGAGAATCGCTATCAATTCCCCCAGGCTCAAAAAACAAATGGATGTACCTCGGATCTGACTTCTCCCAAAACTCAGAAATAGTAAACCATCCCGTTTTGAGTACCGCCGGAATCAACCCAAAGTAAACCGTAGAACCCACGGCAGGCGCACCACTAAACCCGACACCCTGAAGAGCCGAAGCCTCCAAAGTCACCGCTGTCGCTGTATTCGTCGCCACGGGAGCAGTCTCGCCAAGCGAAACAGAATAACAAGGAGTTCCTGCCATACCCACAAAACTGGCATCCGAGGGACTCACCGTCGAGCAAACATCCAAACCCGTTTCGTTTATCGTAAACGCAGTAGTAGACGGACTTGGGCTCGACTTCACCGTCGCCTTTACTAAATGCTTGACCAGAGATCCACCAGTCGTATTCGGATCAGTCGGAACCATTCCATCCAAAGAGCTATCAAACCCACGACGATCTGCCATCCAAAGGTAGCCAACCCCATCACCGTAGACAACTCCATCACCTATAACAGTACTGCTTGCCTTTATTGGTGCCGAACAAATCATTGGAACAAAGTGAGTACCATAACTCCATCGACTACTATCCACGTTGTATTCAAAAAACTCTGTGCAATGCTGGGAATACGTCCCCGTATGTAAACGAATAACCCTCTCTCTAGGATGCCACGACAAATGAGGAAGCCCCTTGTAACCGCCAAAGATCGGATAAGTCTGGCTCAACGATTGATCAACAGCCTTTGACAAATGAGCAGGCTGTCCTCCAGACCAAGCCCAAACACCCGTCTCATCGTACCCATAAACAACCCCATCAGCCTCGACCAAACACTGGGCATTCATCGCACCCCGTGAGGTCGAAACCGGAAAGATCTGGCCATCAGGAGGCCGACCATCCACAGTCAAAAACGGCTCTGAGGAAAAAACGAGCTTCTCTATCGAATGAGAACCGCAAATTAACAACGCATTACCCGTGGAAATCATCGCTGTTGCCGTATCGTTCATTGCCTTTAATACAGCGATAAATGACAACGGGTTCCAAGACTCAGGCAGAAGAGCGTCTGAACAAAAAAGCAAATTCGTATTTTTGGGACGAATAGTATACCGAACCGGACTTCCATGAGTCGAACCCGTATATGCGGAAGTAATAACAAGCGTTGTTGTATTCGTAACACTTGCCACCTCGTAAGTCTTGGTATCACCCTCGAAGTGGATCAATCGGCCTACTGCAGCATTTGTCCAATCTGTACCACTACCAGAAACTGTCGTACTTGAATTGGTCCCAGTTGCCGTTCCCGTCTCCTCAACGGTACGACCCAACCCCCACAAACGCCCCTTAAAAGAACGAACAACCATGAAATAAGGAGGAGCCGTATGGCCAGCCACAGCATAATCCAACACCGTCTCACCCAGCACCGTATCGCTTACACTAAAAACTATATTCGTTGAAGCTGTATTTGGACCCTCGGCAGCAGTAAAGAATACGCCACCATCAACAAGAGTCGCTTCAAGAATAATTGTGTCAACCTTTGTGTCTGATGACGTATTGATATTCCCTGTACCAGATGCCGCCACGGGGAAAGTCAACTCCGTATTTCCCGCTGTCGTAGTCACCGCAATAATATTTGACGGATCTGAAACATACCCCGTCCTGCTGTTTTTATATCTATACTGAAACTGATGTCTACCCGCAGTCGGATCTCCCGAACCAGTAGATGGAGATGGCCCCCAATCCTGGGGAGCCGCAGCCATGCCTGCATCAGTAACGCCAGAATCTATACCATCATAAACCCACATAGCATTCCAGTCGTTACACCCATACAACTGCCCGCCAATGGAAGCAAAAGTCGTTCGGCTATGCGTTACATTTAGCCCTGTCTTTATGGTAGCCAAATCTGCCCCCTCATACCCTAGGCTGAACGCCCTTATAAGACTGAAGCTTCCCATCCCCAGCAACCAAAACAATCGTTGTTGTCTCTGTCTTTGTATTCACACTTGAAGCCGAATAGATACCCAAGTTACTCGTCGTCGGCGTGAACTGATAAACAGCTTCAACAGTAGACGCTTCCTGCATAACAGCACCGGAACCAGCAATACACATTCGCTGATACGACTTCCTCGGAGTCCAAGACCCTTCATAAGGAGCCGAAGTTCGTCCATTCTGATCCAAAACGCAAGCACCTGGAAGAAGGCGAACGGGAGCCTTACCCACGTCCATACCCAAGAACTCACTAATAACAACTCGGCCAACTCTTCCTTTTCCCATCAGCCAATCGTCCCTCTCTTAATCAACTGGTCAGGAACAGAGGGAACACCACCAAGAATCGTATTCTTATACCGACGAGCAAACTGGCGTCCCGTATCAAGAGACTTCAATTCCATAGCCATTTGTCCAAAAGCAGTTGCCGAATCTTGCACATTCTTCTTCTCACGAAGTGCAATCTCAAAATCAATACCACGATGAACCAGATCAACCCAATCTTCAACCCAATCCATAACATCGCCATCGGTACTCAAGACATTTGGGCGACGATAATAAAGAAAATCCATCGCAACCGCACGAGATGGATAAGGCCAAAACCTGATCTGCTTGTTCCCAGAAATAGTGTAGTTGCTAGGATCTCCCTCGCTTGCTTGATTCGTTAACTTATAAATCTCAAAGTTAGTGGGAACCAAATAGTTCGCAAAAAAGTCCTGAAACTCATGATCGTACATCTTCACGAAATTAGTAGGCAAGCTGTACTTGTAATAATACAACACGTAACTTGCACCCGAAGTAGAAGCCCCAATCCACTTCTGCCTATCCGCAACCGTGACTTGAGTACCACTATCCCTGGTCTTAACATCAAACTCAATCGACGTATCCGTATTGATCACGATGCTGGCATTCGACGATGCCACATCAAGAGGAAATGTCCCTCCTGAAAGCGTAATAACACTAGCGCCATTCGCCATGGCAACCGTACCTGTATTGTATTTTACCGCCGTATTTACTCTGCCACTATCGAGGTAAAAAGACCAATCATGCGCCCTACTGATTTTACGAATCGCATCGTTTACAAAACGACCGACCTCACGAGTCGCCTTCGTATCGCTAGCATCGTGATACCTATCCCTAGCATAAGTTTTTAAGTCGGCAAACGTAGTCATCAGTCGTATCTCACAGTGTTAATTTTTACAGCGGTACGACTCGCAGTGTAGCCAAGCGCACCCAAGATAGATCCAGCGATTGCCACCACTTTCGCAGCAGCAGATGACTCAACGAGAAGGTCTGATGAGATCAATCCACCAACAACGATTGACAACAGCGTCAACCAGAACTCACTAGACTTG
>Ga0098047_10000782_pt1 | contig 12818 bp, 16 predicted proteins | sample 12_taG_FD_92585 | JGI IMG/M metagenome (GOLD analysis project Ga0098047, IMG submission 92585) | Marine viral communities from the Subarctic Pacific Ocean - 12_ETSP_OMZ_AT15267 metaG | ecosystem: Environmental > Aquatic > Marine > Oceanic | place: Subarctic Pacific Ocean | collected 2015-01-16 | reverse complement strand
CGGTTATCTCGCCTTTTCCATTCCCGAGTGGTTTTATTAGTATTCCTTTAATCTTTCTCACGATATTAACTCTCCTTTTCTGCGTTCTTGTGACCACTCTTCCAACTTTTTTTCCCACTTCTTGTAGACCCTCTTCATAATCTCGTTTGATTCTGAGCACTTGAAGGAATCCATTTTATATCTCTTGTCCCACGATTTCAACATATCATAAAGCAATCCATCGGGACAAGTGTATTCGTGAAGTTTATAGTTGTCTTGTTCCCATTTATAATGATTTAGCGTGTGGAATGCCCAGTCTTTAACCTCTTGATTCCCCTCGTTGTATAGGTCCCAAAATATCGATGAAGACTGGTCTATTCTGTCTTTGTGAAATTTCTTTTTTTCTGATTCAGTCATTTTATTCTCCTTCGTGTGCTTGTTGTTCTAGTTCTGATTCACAAATCTCATAGTGAGATTGGTTTGGATATAGGAAACAATCTCCATCGACATCGGGAATATCTTCATAGTCATCTAAATCACACCAATCGGGGTTCCCATCGTCAACTTTTACAATAGGTTGGACTTGTCTTAAATTATCAAATATATATCTCACTTTACGCCTCCTCTTTAAATAGGTCGGGTCTTGTTTTTTTCAACTTAAAATTCTGTGCTTGTTCTTGCCAATCTTCACCGAGCACTTTTTTAGCGTTCTCGTCAACTACCTCGACTATTCGGTCGAGATAAAGTCTTCTCGCTTTTTTCTCTTTAATAGGGTGCTCAGAATTACCTGCGTAGATAAGTCTCGTCGGAATGACGACTTTTAGATTACACTCTTCGCAACACCTGCCCTTCTCGACTGGCTCTGCGTTGTGTCCTTTTTCCCAATAGATTTTGCCTTTAGCGTCTACTTGTCCGAGTATACATTCAAAGCCTTTATCGTCGTATTGTTTCTCGATTTCTGTTAATTTACAAATTGAACATTTCATAAAATTGCTCCTTTACGTGTTGATTAAATTTTTCCCCTGCTCGAGGGTTGTGAGGTATAATCGACTTGTGAAAGTGAGAATAACCTCGAGCAAGGGGTCTGTGTAATTGTGAAATATCTCGTCGCAAAACGTTCAATCTTAACGAATAAAATCGGTCTTGTCAAGTGTTTTTTTTGTGTGTCCTCAATAAAAAAAATTTGCTCTCGTCTGTAAGTCCTTACGCGTAAGAGGTTAGGGGTTTGTCGTTCGTGTGTGCGTGTTCCTTAAGGGAAAGGGAAAGAGACTACCCTCTTTCCCTTGTGCGTTCTAAATACTCGGATTTCTGAAATTGAGTTTGAGCACTTTAAAAGTTTCGGGCTGCTCCGTCGAGACGGATGACGACAAAAAGTTGAGCACCAAAAAGAAAAACCCCCTAGCTCGTCTGAACTAGAGGGTTTTGTGAGGAAGGTTTAGAGAGAGATTCTAGTCTCGAATCTGTCCCACTACGTTTGAGGCTATGTCGACATAAGAGCTCTCCTTGCCGATGTAGACGTCGCAGTCGCAGAGGCTCTTATAAAAATCGAGATTCTCCGAAGGGGGCATCTTGTAGTGCAGAGGTTGACCAAGACCTCCACCGATACCGAGACATTGCTCCAAGTGCTCAAAGAGTAAATCTCTGAAGACTCCACCGACTGCGTAATTCATCAGTGCCGACTCGTTGATTCGTTCTCCCGAGTGTTTCCCGACGAACTTGACTACTCCAAAGACATCCTTCGCGTTCTTTCTGTCCTCGAACTTCATATCTCGCGTCTCGTAGCCATCTCTATAAGCTCCACTATGACCGAAGGCAATCTCGGTCGCGTAGCCTTTCTTGTCGAGCACCTCGCAAATTGCTATCGCGTTTGTCGTCGTTTCCCATATACGCGAAGGGGGAACATCACACGACTGAGCATAGTCGATAAATACTCGAACCGATTTCTGCTTCGCGTTCCTTTTTATCGACTCAATCGGGTCGAGTCCGACCATCACCTTGTCAATGTTCACGAGGTAGCCTCCGAGGTCTTCTTGACGCTTTCTTCTCGTATCACCACCAAGCAATCCCATCGTCGAGATGTGCTCGGGACTTGCCACGAGTTTCTTCTTCGCGTCCGAGTAGAGGTCCCACGCTTTCTTGGTCGTGTGTCCCTTCTTGAGCATCTCTAGAAGATGCTCTCTCGAGGCAAAGTCTGCAGTTCGTCTGAACGATGTTCTATAATTCGTTCGTTCTCCTCTCTTCACATTGAAGGGCGAGTCCTCAATCATCTCGTCGACAAAATTGTAAACTGAGTCATACGAGCACTTGAAGGCTCTGACGTTCTTGTCGTCATAGGTCCAAGCCTTACGCAGACTCTCGGAAGAGTCGACGTGAAAGTCGACCCATCTCAGACGAGCACTCGTCTTAGGTCTTGTCTTATCGTCGCAACTCACTACGCGTCCCCTTCGATTGCGTTCTTGACAAGACGAGAGACGCTAGTCGTTATCAGACCATATCTTCTTCGTCTATAACTTCGACGAACGTCGATTGCTCTCAGTTGCTCGTCAGTCCAGTCCTGCAAGAGTATCTCGAGAACCTGCTCGGCAGACCAGTAATAGTTCTCGATTAATCCTCGAGCACCCGAGTAAATTCTCGGACTTAGCTCTTCGCGTCCGATGTTCTTCTCGGGCGAATTGATAGCGTCGTTGATTACGTCTCGGACTTCTCGAAGAAGAGTCTTGACTTCCTTCGCGTTCCTATCAGTCCCGAACTTCTTCGGGTTCGGATAGTTAGAGAAGTCGTCGTCGAGTCCTATCATCGCGTTCGAGATTCGTCTATCTTCCAAGAGGTGGAACTTCGAACACGCGAACCTATCGAGGGTCGCAGAGTCGATTTGGTTTCTCACAAATCCTTGAGCACCATACGCGTTCCCCCAAGTGTTGGCAGAGCAGACGATGTAGCACTCCTCGTGTCTCGTCGCACTCTCATTGCCTCGTCTCAAAGGAACCGAAATCTCGTCGTTCGCGAGTAGTTGGTTCAGTCCAACGAGAACGTTCGGGTCGGCGTTGTCGAACTCGTCTAAGAGGATTGTTCCTCCATTCTCGACGATGTCGAGGAACTTCGTATCGAGGAATGACCCATCAAAGACCATTCTCCCCGAGAGGTGAGCCTCGGAAACTCCTGCACTTAGCGAGATACCATAAAATCGGTCCTCGTCGTGTCCTAGTTTCGCGTTCAGTTGTCGTCCCATAAACGTCTTTCCAGTCCCTGCTGGACCAACGAGAAGGACTTGCTTATTCACGCGAACCATCGGCTCGATGAATTTCAGTCCCCAGTGCTCGATAGCCTTCCCGAGGGGTAGGTTCTTAGCCTTCGCGTTCTGACCTTCCAAGATTGACTGAGCAAGTTCTCGTGCTCTCTCCTCAGAGTCTTTCTTCGCGTTCTTGGCATCCTCGAGTTCCTTCTCGAGCTCCTTCTCGCGTTCTGATTGTTGTTGGTCGTCTCCATTCGCGTTCTGATTCTCGTCTTGAGCACCATTCTCGTCGTCTTGACCATCCTTCGCGTCCCCTGATGGATTCGGGCACTTCTCGGCTATTGTCTGTAGCATAATTTGTGCTAAATCCTCGAGAGTGTTCTTGTCTCCATCTCGAACCATTCGTCGGCTCTCCGAGATAGTCTCCTTGCTACTGAGACCTTGCTCCTCGAATTTATTCAACGCGTCTCTGAGAGCAGGTCGAGCCTCGTCCTTAACTCTCATTTGTGGAACGCGTTCTAGCTTTCGCTTTATGTCGTCCATTTTATTCTCACTTTCCGAAGGGGTTCCCTTCGCGTTGCCGAGACCATTCTCGGCTTGTTTTATCTTCGTCGGTGTTATCATCTAACCCTCACTTGTAGTTCTGACCAAGCCTCGACGAACACCTTCCCAAACGCTAATCCCAGTAGGGAACGCGTTCTTTAGGTTCTCGTTGATTCTTGCTCGTTTTTGTTGTTCGGTTTCCTTCACGTTCGGCAGTTCTCCATTCTTGAACGCGTTCCCGAATTCCTCTAAGCTCTTGTATTTTCTCACTCTGAACCTCCCTCTATTAGTTCAATTTCATCTCTCAGCTCTTGAGGACTCTTTTTGTAGACCCCTTCGCGTAGGTTGATATTATGACTTGGTTCGTAAGAGTCCAAATCGTGCTCATCCTTCGCGTAGATGTCAACCGAGAAGAACTCCTCGGCTTGTTTCATTTCACCGAGTAGCCACTCGAACGCGTTCTTTTCGGGATTCCTTAATTTAAATCGCGTAGGACCGAACGCGTAGAGAGTCGCAATGAGCTCTCCTTCGTGTTCGAGACTTCTCGGGGTTTCACTCAGTTCTATCACGCGTTGGTGATAGCCGACTACTTCAGAGATGAACTCAGTCCATTCTATCGTCGGTTTCATATTCTCATTTTGTATCATAAGATACCTCACATTTTATCGAGACTTCGTGTTAGCGTCTCCTCGGCGTGTCTCGGTTTACGCCTCGGATGATAAAGGAATATACGACTGCCAATATATGGATGCAAGGGAAATCTATATTCTCTCCTACGCGTTACGCGTTCTCCCTACGTTCGACAAACCCTCCCACTACGCGCGTTCGGTCTCCTACGTGCGAAGAGAGTCCTCCTACGCAGGTAGGGGCACATCGGCGTAAAGTGCTCATCAATAGTGCTCAAATCAGTAGAAATAATTCAACTAGCTCAACTAGCAGGAATTGAGTGCTCATCGTCGACAAAACTCGTTTTTCAATCCCCTTTTTTCAACCTAGAATCGGGTCGGGGGGGCGTTTGCCCGTAAGAAAAGAAGAACACGCATACTTGGATAATTTTTTTAGCTTTTGACGTGTCTCTAAGTATTGATATATAAAGATTTAGAAGATTGGCTAACTATACTAACTAACTAGCTAGTAGCTTGGTGCTAGTTTCTAACTAGAAATTAATGAGTTTTGCTAGCGATGTCAAGATAAAAAGTAATTTAACCCTAAAAATAATTTTTTTTCGGAAAAAATGTAAAAAACCATCTTGACACTTGACTATAGCAAGATTTCCTATCTAAACTTGAATATGAAAAAACCTAGAAAAAAGCCTAACAATAAGGATTTATTATATAATATCGCCCTCAATAAGAGAATGATTATGGAATTACAACAAAGACTAATATGGTTGGAAGAAGTCATTAATAAATATATAGAAATGAAAAAAGATACCAAAAAATATAATAAATTTTTACAAGAACAAATTGAGAAGGCTGCTGATGAAGAAGCTCAAATTATCAAAGAAACCGTTAAATCTGACGATTAACGGACATTCGTATAATATTAGATTCGTAGAAGGACGTAAAGCAGAGTATGGCAGTAACGATACTGAAATACTGGGAGCAATTTCTATGCGTAATTGCGATATTATTATAGAACGCAATATGAAAGAATCTAAAATCTTAGAAGTTTTGTGCCACGAGGTAATACACGCTATTACATACGGCACAAGTTTAGAAATGACAGAAACACAAGTCCAAGTAGTTGCTAATAATCTCTATCGATTAGGGTTTGGGAACTACCTATGGGAACAATCAGGAGGTAAATATGATTCCAAACTATGATGCTATCGTAAAAAAGGCAAAATCGCTATGTGATGATAAAAATATTGACTATGCACAGCAATATGAACCATTTTCTAACTTTGAAATGGTTGAAGCATTAAAAATATGCGATGTACCAACAGGGATATTAGTAAGAATTTCCGATAAAATAGCCAGAATAGCCAATTTATTGAAGAGAAATGGAAAAATGGTAATAAAAGACGAAAAACTTGAAGACACCCTATTAGATTTAATAAATTATAGTATAATTCTACTTAGTTATTATACTTATAGTAATGATTCAGTAGAGATACTGGATGAAAGCAGTAAAAATGATGATTAGACCAGGTAAAATATTAGAAAAAGTTGTAAAGAATAAAAAAGTCAATATCCATTGCTTAACAGACATTCATTTAGGCAGTAAAGTGTTTGATAGAATGTTATTTTTAAAAGCAATAGATAAAATTAAGAAAGACCCGAATGCTTTATGGTTTGGAAATGGTGATATGTTGGAATTTATTCCTCCTAATTACTATATTTCTGATAATGACCAAGCATTTGATAATAATGAACAATATGAGCAGTTTGTTAATCTTATTAGACCTATTAAAAATAAATGTATTTTTCTAAGAGGAGGAAATCACGATACATTACGTTCTGTTAAATTAGCAGGAATAGATATTATTAGAGTAATGTGTGATGATTTGGAAATTCCTTATTATCCTTTTCCTGGATATACAGTTATTCATTATAAAGAAGGAACATTTACCTTTGCTAGTGGTCACGGTAAAAGTGGAGCTAAAAATGGGGATTTAGAATTATATCGGTTAAGAAATATATTTCCTGAAGCTGATATGTATTATTTAGGACATAATCATCATTTATATGCTAATCCTGTAGATTCATTTGAAATTATGAAAGAAGATGAAGAAATAAAAAGACAGTGGTTTATAAGAGGAGGTTCATTTATTGGATATCCAGAATATGCACGATATGCTATGTTTGAACCACAAACTAAAGGATGGGTAGAAGTTAAGTTAAGTAATAAAGAACCTAAGTATGTAGTTCATCGTCAATGAAAAAAAGATTAATTAAGGGAAAGGAGCATATTATATATGAAAACATCGATGAACTTAGGCAGGTTATGCCAGAACAGAAGGTATATGATAATTGGAGAGAAGCTCCTATTTGGTCTTGGGTTTTAACAGACGATGGGCAGGTTTGTCAGATTCTTGACAAGGGAGCACTTAACAAAAAACCTTATGTAAGAACGACTATCGGAATGTTTCATTGTGCTCCTTCTCAAATGATTGAAGGAGAGCCAAGAGAGAATATATATAATTTTAGTGGTATTAATAATAAAAAAATTATAAAGAATAGAGTTAATCCAACTAAAAGAGAATTTTTATTTGCAAAATATGTTGCAAAAGGGGACGGCGTTCTTGATGCATTCAAGAAAGCATTTCCTGACGCTAAGTCAAAAGAATATATTAACCAGCAAAGTAATTTTTTACTTAAAACAAAAAGGATACAAAAGTTGATAGATAAAGAAATAGAAAAATTATTAGAGAAAGTAGAAATTACTCCTGAATATCTACTTACAAAAACTAAAGAAATAGTTGATAAAGAAGATGTCAAGGACAATGATAAGTTAAATTCTATAAAGATATTAATGGAATTAGCTGGAATGTTGAATAAAAAAGAAAAACAAACAGAATCTATTGCATTGTTTAAAGGGTTTACAAATGAACAATTAGAATTATTGGAGGGGAAAAATGTCAAGAAGATTGCAGAGCAAAGTCACGAAGTGTATGATATGCAACAGGAGGATTGAACTACAACAAACTTTTATACCAGTAATGGATATTATTTTTGAAGATGTATACGATATTCCAAAAGAACGCTATGTTAATATTAATTGTCCTTGTCTGTCTATATATAATGAGAATACTGAGTTAATTGGATTAAGTAAAGCATTTGTTATGGAATATGGAGAAGCTTAGCATAACAGATAAAGAAGTCTTACTACATAAGGCATCTAAAGATTTAATATTGTTTGGTAAGTTATTTTTACCAAATGATTTTTTACATAAATCAAAATCTCCTCCTTTTCATTATGACTTAGGTAAAAAATTAATTAGTACAAAACCAGGAGCTCGTATTTGTAATGTTTTACCTCGTGGTTTTGGAAAATCAGTATTAATGAAAGCTGCTATTATGCATAGACTTTGTTTCACCCCTAAAGACCAAGCACAATTTATGGCTTGGGTAGCAGAAGAACAAGGTCAGTCTATTGACCATTTAAAATATATTCGTTCTCATTTAGAAAATAATCAAGCTATTAGACATTATTTTGGGAATATGTGTGGAGCTGATACAGGTAAAAGATGGACAGAAAAAGATTTAGTAACAAATAAAGGACATCGCATTATTGCTAAAGGAACTTCACAAAGGCTTCGTGGTCGTGCTGAAGTAGATGTAAGATATACAGGTATTATTCTTGATGATTTTGAATCTGAATTAAATACTAAAACAGCAGAAAGAAGAGATGAAATTAAACAATGGATTGTTTCTACTGTATATCCTGCTTTAGAAGAGACTCCTGGAAATGAAGGATGGATATGGTTATCTGGTACTATTGTTCATTATGATGCTTTTTTACAAATGATATATGATGGATGGCAAGATGCTACTAAAGAAAAAAAACATTATCCTTGGGATGTTACTTTTATCAAAGCTATAGAAGATGGAAAAGCAATGTGGAAGGAACAATTCTCCTTAGAAAAATTAAGACAGAAAAAACAAGAATTTATTGAAGCAGGTAAAATAGATAAATTTGCTCAAGAATATATGAATGATGCACGAGATTCTGCTTCAGCTACATTCCAAATGGATAAAATACGATATCACAATTATGAATTTTTTAGTGATGGACATTTTAGCTATTTAAAGAATAATGAAGAAATGATACCTATTTATACATACTTAGGAGTAGACTTAGCACATACAGCTACAAATAAGTCTGACTATCAAGTAATTATGGTTATGGGGATAGATAGCAATAAAAATAGATATGTGATTGATTATTACCACGAAAAAATACCAGCATTTGATATGCCTAGAGAAATATTGAAAATTGCACAACGATATGCTCCTATACGAAGATGTGCTGTAGAAACGGTTGGTGCACAAGAAATGGTAAGAGATATGTTAGAAAGAATGGCAAGAAAAGAGAAAAGATTGCTTCCCGGTATTAATAAGGGAGTAAAACCACCTCACGGAATTAAAAAAGAAGATAGATTAGAAATGTCTATTGGCAGTATTGTAAATAGTAAAAAACTATATCTAAGAAAAGAACATATAGAATTTGTTAATGAATTATTTGAATTTCCTAAAGGAAGACACGATGATTTGCTTGATGGATTGTATTATGCAGACTTTTTTGCTAAGCCTCCAAGAAGTGGAATTATTAAGAATAATGAGTATGAAAGTCCAGAAGACATCTTTCCAAAAGTAAAAACTAAAATAAATTGGGTAACAGGATTAAAAATATGAGATTTCGTGCTATACTTGGTAGTAACTTCTTTAGGGATATGGTATCTAATTATACATTAGACCAATATATAAACTACTTAAAAAGGGTAGAGGGCTACAAAAATAAAGTAGGGGATAGATTTTATCCATACGATTCTCCAGAAGGAGGATTAAAAACTATTGGATATGGATATAAAATTAGAACAGATAAAGAAGAATTAAAACTTGAGGCTTATGGTATGTCTGAAAAAGAAGTAGAGAATACATTAAGAAACGAAGCTGAAATTTCTATGATGAAAGCCAAAAATCATTCTATTAAAAATGATATTGATTGGAGAGGAGTTGATGATAGGTTGAAATATGCTCTTGCTGATTATTGTTTTAATGTAGGAAGTTTAAAAGGATTTCCAACTACATCTAAATGTCTAATGAATAATGATGTAAAAGGTGCAATAGAAGATGACCCTACCAGAGAAGGATTTAAACATTATGAAAGAACATTTAAAGATAGTAATGGAAAAAGACATAAGCTGGGAAGAAATAAAGAATTTTATAAAGAGTTTTTAGAACCATACATAGTATAATGGCACAAATAAAAGAAGACCAAAAAGCAAAAGACAATAGAGAACTATTTCAACAATATGCTGATGCTCGTAAAGATTGGGATGTTGAGGCAAGAGATGCAGTTGATTTTACTTTAGGCAATCATTATACCCAAGAAGAGTCTGATATATTACAATCTATTGGACAAGCAGATTTTACGATTGATAGAATTTATGCTGCAATAGATAAACTTAAATCATTAATGACAGCAAGACCTGTTAAGTTTAGCGTTACTGCTAGAGAAGATTCTGATGTTAAAATGGCTAATGTTTGGAAAATTTTATGTGAATACATTTATGATATATCAGATGGACAACATCATTTTAAACAAGCTGTTCATGATTATACAACTACAGGATTAGGTTATTTTTATGCTTATATAGAACCTGAAGCTGATTATGGTAGAGGTGAAGTAATGTTTACTCATCTTAATCCATTTCGTGTTTATGTAGACCCTGCTTCTAGAGATAGGTATTTTAAAGATGCAGCAAATATATTATTATCTACAATCCTTACTAAAGAACAATTATTAAATTTATATCCAGATGTAGAGCCATTTTTACCAGATATAGAAACTTATAATATGTCTGATATGTATAGCGATTATCCTGATTCACAAAAGAAAAATTCTGTTTCTCTATTTACTCCTGCAGAGATAGATAATAAAGATTGGAAATCTAGTATAGGAGAACGATATAGAATTATAGAAAGATTTAGCAAAGTAAGAGTTCCTTATTATAGAGTTGCAGACAATAAAACTGGTCAAGAAAAGATTATGAGTTCTGAAGCATTTAAAATGTTTGCAGAAGAAAATGAAAAATTATTTGAAATGAATGTATATGAGTATGTTGAAATACCACAAACAAGAATTAAAGTTACAACTTCCTTGGGACAGGTACTATTATATGAAACTATATTAGATACTGATATTTATCCAATTATCCCAATTCCAAATATATGGACAAATACACCTTATCCTAAGTCTGATGTTAATAAGGTTAAAGATATGCAACGATTATTAAATAAATTGTTTTCTTTAGCTTTAGCACATGCACAATCATCAGCAGGTCTCAAGTTGCTTGTCCCTCAAGGTAGTGTAGATAGTATTGCTCAAGTAGAAAAAGATTGGGCTAATCCTAATGCAGTAATTGAATATGACCCAAGTTATGGAGAACCACATTTCCCAGCTCCTCAAGCATTATCAGGAGAGTTCTATCAATTAATCAATCAATGTGAACGATATATTGATTTGAATTTTGGTGTTCCTGAATTATTACAAGGAATGAAAGAAGGAGCTCCTGACAGCGTAAGAGGAACAATGTTGCTTGCACAAATGGGAGAAGGAAGAGGTGCTAGTAAATTGAGAGATATAGAAATGTCTTTACAACAACTAGGTAGAGTAGTATATCAGTTAGCAAAAAATCATTATACGTTTGAGAAAAGTTTTAGAATTGTTCAACCAAATAATGATATTACAGAATTTAGTGTCAATAATAGGCTTTACGATGACAAGACACAAGAATTAATAAAAATTAAAAACGACATTACATCAGGAGAATTTGATGTAAGAGTTGTCGCAGGTTCAACTATGCCTTCAAATAAGTATGCAGAATATCAAATGTATGTAGAAGCATATCAATTAGGATTAATTGATAGAGTAGAAGCATTAAAGAAAACAGAGATATTTGATAAACAAGGAGTATTAGAAAGAACAGGCGAAGTACAAAGATTACAAGCTCTTGTAGCTCAGCTACAGGAACAAGTAAAATCTCTCAGTGGAGATTTACAAACTGCCCAAAGAGAATCAGTAAGTGATAGAAAACGTGTAGTTGTAGAGAAATTCAAATCTCAATTAAATAAATCTGTCTCAAATATTGAAGCTCAACAGAAAATCAATGCTGAGAAAGTAAAATCGAAACAAAAAGAACAAGTGAAGGCTGATATAGATTCATTAGTGTCGGGGGATATTGGTGGATAAGAAAGCACATTTGAAGGAGAAACGATAGTATGGATGACGTACAAGAAAACGTACAAGAAAATGTACAAGAAGAGACTTTAGAAGGTTCTGAAACTTCTGAAAACAATAATATAAGTGAGTCTGATTATCAAGAAGATTTGAGTTCAGGTGAACAAGAAGCAGGTGATGCTGAAGTTCGCAAATTCCAGTCTATGTATGATAAAGCTCAGGCTGAAGTCGATAAACTAAGACCAGTAGCACAATTATTTCAGGATAATCCTGAACTGGTAGATGTTGTTAGAGGACACTTATCAGGGGGTAAGGGACAGGAAAAAGAACAAATGAAATTAACCGAAGAGGAATTTAATCCTTGGGATGCGTATACAAACCCAAATTCACCTTCTTATCAGTTAAGACAAGATGAAATTGAAACAGCAGTAAGTTCTCGAATGAATGACTATATGTCAAGATTGGAAGCACAAAGAGCTGTAGATAATTTACAATATAGAGCTCAATCTGAGTTCAAAATGTCTCCTGATGAAGCAAGGAATTTTGTAAATTTTGTAACCACTCCAAAGGAACAACTTCCTCTAGATACTTTATTGAATGTTTGGAATACGAAAGAAGGCAAACAGCTTAAAGAAAGCAATAATATTAAAAGCGTTAAAAACGCACAACAGAGACCTAAGTCAGCTGGTTTAATACAAGGTGGAGAACCACCTCAACCTTCTGATGAAGATAGTATGTGGAATAATATTATGAGTGCCTCTAATCATAACAAACTTTCTAAAAGTATCAAAAAGTAATTAAGGAGAAATAAATGGCAATTACAAGTGGACAAATGAAGGCGTCAAACCTGACTTCTGCTGCTACAAGTGCTGGATATGGACAAGCTCCTGACCAAAGACGATTATATAATTTTTCTGATAGGATAGCTGAATTAGCTCCTGAAGAAAGTCCGTTTTTCGTTTATTTGGCTAAGACTGCAAAACTCCCTACTGACGATTCTGTTTTCCGTTACCTTGAAGATAGGAGCAAAATAGATTATACAAGTAGAGAGTTTTTAGTACAAGGAGCTGTTGGAACAGTCGCAGCTGATACTAATTATTCATTTACAGTAGACACCTCAGGTGGTGCATCTGTAGACTGGTTAGTAAAAGGAATG
>Ga0098047_10000774_pt1 | contig 12852 bp, 20 predicted proteins | sample 12_taG_FD_92585 | JGI IMG/M metagenome (GOLD analysis project Ga0098047, IMG submission 92585) | Marine viral communities from the Subarctic Pacific Ocean - 12_ETSP_OMZ_AT15267 metaG | ecosystem: Environmental > Aquatic > Marine > Oceanic | place: Subarctic Pacific Ocean | collected 2015-01-16 | reverse complement strand
TAATAAACATACCTCTCCTTTACCCATATCTTTCATTGGGTCTTGATATACTAACATACAACCCATACCAGTGACATAATAATCATCTATAACATTTCTTAATATCTGGTCACCATCAGATATTTGCCACATATATTCCAATAACCCATTTATAGTTTGTGCAACCTTATTATCACTATCTTCACGAGGAGAAACCCTAAAAGAGGGTTTGTTACTTGTAAGCATAGCTTTAGCACTTTCAACAGCAGGATGTATCCTATTTACAACAACAGCTGCCTGACCCCGTGCCTCTAATTTCTTTCTTTGTTCATCAGACCATTGCTTCCCATAACGGAATTCTTGGTCTTCTCTAGCATGATTAGCCCAAGTTTCTCTTTTACTTGAATATGTCTTCCAAAGACTTTGTACTTCTTCTACTCTGTCTTTTTTTGCCATTACATTGTCATCCAATCAAGGTATTTATAATCATCATAATAGTTATTCCCATTTACTGGTTTCTTCATATCTGTAATTCTACATGGTGAATGTTTATCTAAAGCAGTCCAGATAGCATCCATTATATCATCATGTTTGCCCTTAGGGTAAGAGAGAAATTCCTGCTGAGCTGTGATATCCTGTGGTCTAAAGAAAAACTCGCCTTTTGCAAGCAATGGAACAAGAGAAAGCAATCTCTCTGACTTTCTGTTCCGAGGTTTTACCCCAGACTCTAGTCCCGGGATATAAATTCCCTCGTCCAGCATCTGCTTACGAACTGCACTTCTCAAAGCTTCCTGATAAGCTACAGTTTCTATTTTCATCTTTTTCGGATGATATCTCTTGTATATTTTAATAATCTCGTCTGGTTGCTCTGCAGGAGTGATTTTACGCCTGTAAATATCCACAATATACTTATTGTTATCATAGTCAACAGCCATAACAGCAATAACGAAATAATCAGCCCGAAGACTAAGACTACTAGCAGGGTCGACCCCAGCGTAGATTTCAACTGGTTTAATTTCTTTTTCTCCACCTGTCTCCTTTACTAGGCAATTCTGTCCATCTATACACTCATAATCATAATGATGAAGTTTAATGAACTCTGGTTTAAATGGAGCTGATTCAGGAGCTTGTGCTATATTCATGTACTCCTGATAGAATCCATTTAAATTCCCAACACTCTCATATTCGCTCTTTATTTTAAATATTCTTTCTTTAGGGAATCTTTCTTCCCAAATACTCTCTTCATCATCATTCCAAATTGTATACCAAAGTGTTTTCCATGCATCAGACCCTTTAGCCCAATTCAGGAAGCAATCTTCAGATATAACCGTTCCAATCATTACAATTTGCCCATCATCAGACAATGATGGTATAACTGCTTCTGTAATCCATTTACGGTTCTTTGCTCTCGCCTCAGGCGTAAAAGCATTTAATTCTGACTCAAAGTCATCAATAATAATTAAGTTAGGTCGAGTATCTCCCTCAATAAACCCACGAACTCTCTGTCCTGTACCAACAGCAACCATACGAGTTCCGTTTGCTAATACTATGTCATTGTTAGTCCATCGTTTTGCTGTATTACTACCCATATCCCCAAACATCTGACTATATATAGATGATGTATCAAGGTGATACTTAATTCTGCTCAAGAAGTTTATACTCTGTGATTGTGACTCAGATACTATAACTATAAACAAATCCTCGTCATTTGGCTTAAAAGCTGCCCTCCAGAGGGGGAGTATGAGAGAACATACAGTACTTTTGGCAGTACTTCTGGGGGCAGCAATTAATATACGGTCATTCTCTTTATTCCTAATTGTTTTATATATCTCAGAGTGAAAAGATGGAGTTTGCTTGTTTAAAGCAGTAGGAAAGCACAATTTCCCAAAGAGACCTATGTTCTCTCTGAACTTCTTAAGTACTTGGATGTTTTCGTATCTTTCCTCGTAATCCACTTATACTTCTTCCTCTCGAATTTCTCTTTCTTCGTTGGCTTGTACTTCGTCTTGTCCTTCCGACGATGATTCGTGTGACTCATGGGGCTTTTCCTCTATTTGAGTTGCTTTTACTCTGCGTTCTTCTTCATGTATTTCATCTAGTAACTTGCGTGTGACTGTACCTTCTATTTGTGTGGTTGTCTTTACAAGTCCCTTATCTTTCATACCATGCATCCCTTGCAGATTCTCTACAGCTCTCATAAGATTCGTAACATCTTTCTTGTCTTTTGCCTGTTCTATAGTACCTTCAAGCAAGTCCAGAGTATAATCCTCTGTTAACCCATGTTTAGTAAGTAACTTTTGTAACTCATCCCTTACCATATCCCTAAAAACCTCCGTTTTCATTCTTCGTTTCCAAGTACCATGCTGCTGACCAGTCAAACTACCAAAAGCTAAGTCAATAGCTAAGTCTTTATTCATCGTTTGTGCATAACACATAGCTAGATTACGCATCTTCTCAGACTTCTTATTTGCAGTATAGTACGATTTGCCAGTTAAAGTATGAGGAGTGCTACGTCCCTTAGCATTAAATTTGATTGTGGGGTATTTAGGGTCCCACATGAAGTATCCCCATGGCAGTCTCAAGTATACAGTGTTTCCACCATCTTTCCGAGGATATTCCTTCTTTTTTATAACTTTAGAACAATAACCATCATCACTTAATGCCCAATCACCTTCACCTGCATTCTTCCAGTAGACATACTTCTTGTTATTTTCATCACATTCATCCTGAGTATATATCTTATAAGTAGAAGGTCCACCATTTTCTCTCTTATGATTTATCTTTATTTCATACATTATTAGTAACTCTCTAAATCCCTATTAAATCTATCAATATAACCCTTTTTATTCTCATCGCTTCCACGGAAATGGTATTTAGCTGACCATTCTGCAGGATTAGCTATTTCATCTGCATAAAACCCCCCATCCTCACTCATCCTCTGATTTGCCATAAACAGCATTTTTTGCTGTGTAGGGGAAAGTTGAGAAGCATCAAAATCTTCGTAAGAAGAATTTACCCAATCAGGAGCATCTATTCCCTTTTTATTAAAATAATTCCTCAATCTGTTTAAAGCTGTCTGTCCTGCACCAGAACCACCACTTTTCTTAGTTTCAAACTGGAATAGACCCTTTCCTGGACCTTCTCCATATTGAGTAGACCCATCTTCATAAGTTCCCATACCAGATTGCTGTATAGCATCAGATACATTCTTAGACTCATGCCAGCCTACTTTATCCATTAAACCTTCTATATCACTACCTTCCACCTTATATCTTTTGGATAAATCGCTTAGCATAGCTTGATAATTATCTTCATCCTGAGTATATAAGTCCATTCTATTAGCCATCTGTGATATCTTCGAAATCTACATCTATTTTACTATAATCCAAATTATATAATCCACTAGAATCCTTAGAGACAGCAGGATGATTAGGGAAATCATTTGCTATAGCTCCTCTATATTTCCTTTTATTCTTATCACCCTTATAAGAAAACTCATATACTGGAATACCAGAAGGAGATTTTCCAACCTGCTTTATATTTTTCTTTACTCGTATATCTGAAAAAATACTAAGAAGTATAGGTGCTACTTTAGCTATAGTGCCTCCTAATCCACCAGCAGCAGCTCCACCAGCAGCAGCTCCACCAGCAGCTCCAGCAGCAGCTCCACCCCCAAATATACTAGATAAAAAGCCACCTCCCTCTGCTCCTTTCAAAGCATCAGTACTTTTTATTATATCAGTAATATCCACAGGACCTCCGACTGATACGTTATCCATTTGATTTGATGCATAATTTGATATAAGTTTATCCCTTAATCCAGAACCCAATCTTTCACCTATCATTTCTCCTATACCACCATCTTGAGTCCCAGGTAATGCTTCTTCTGGCTGTTCCTGAGCCATAGGTAATCTACCAGCAGGACTAAATCCACTCCCTCCAAATCTATTCATCATTTCTTCTCCTTTTTCTTTGGTTTAGACTTCTTTTTAGGTGGTCTTCCTACTTTCTTCCCATATGTTCCTTTTCCGTAAGGCATATTATCTACTCACCTGAATTTAATACCATCGACCACCTTTGCCGCCTTGCCTTATATTTGCTCCCGAAGTCTCAGGATATACTCCCATAGATTCTTCTGGACTTGTTTCAAACTCTGAAGGATAGTGGTCTCCTTCAAGCTCTGAAGGATGTGGTCTCCGAAAAGGTAATTCTTTAGGAGTTTTATATTTATATCGTGTTAATCCCATTTTTTTAAGAAATTGCCCCCATTTATTCTTCATATCAGAAGGAATAAATTGGGAAAACGTATTTATATCATCACCCCATTTTTTGAACATTCTATTACTTGCCTCTTTAATTGAAGGACCTCTAATACCCGCTGAAATACCCATATAAGCAGGATGAACTGAAGGACCAGCGCCACGATGACGTCCAACAGCATCAAAGGATTTGATTAAATCTTCCCTTGAAGGACCTACTCTAGGGTCTCTAAAAGCATCAAAGGATTTGATTAAATCTTCCCTTGAAGGACCTACTCTAGGGTCTCTGTCAGAAACTTGAAAAGGAGAATCCCTATATGGAATCGGTTCTTCGGAAGGAGGAAAGTTATCCTTATAAGTTTGGATTATATCTTTATTTATCCCTTCACCAAATCCTCTTTCATAATCCTCTACATTATTTCTATCAGCTCTTTCAAAAAATCTACTTCCTTCCATATTATCTCCTTAAAATTTACTCATTAGCTTAAAGTTTTAATAACTTTTTTTATTCTAGCCCAAGCTTTGTCATCTTTCTTAGATTTAGTTATCTTTACAGCCAAATCGCCAATAACCATAAGAACTCCTAATAACCCATGTTTCTTAATTAACCTACCAAGTATTATATTAATCATCCTTAAACCATATCCTTAAACAAATCTTCTAAACCATATCTACCAGTAAACGTATCTTCCATAACTAATTTAGCTCCCCTTTTTATTTCTCTCTCCATTTCTGCAACAGCTTTCTTACCAAACATCTCCGCTTCGCTTGTCCCCATTTTAATCAAATCCTTTGATGCTTTTAGAGCCCTAGGAGTTTTACTCCCGTAATAGGCGGCAACTGCTATAGCATCCTTCTTAGGCATCCCTTGAGAGATTAATATGTCTATTTTTTCTGACGATTGAGCGAATCCTTGACCTGTTCGTACCATATCGTCCATTAGACCGCTAACTAATCCGGGTTTTGAAGTATCTTGCCCATACGCCTTTGCAACATTTTGAGCTTTTTCATACATATCCTTTTGAAGGTTTAATGCTTGTTCCTTTGGCATCCCTTTTGGGAAAATTTTAGAATAATCAACTTCCTGTAATCTTGAACCAGATACCTGAGGTCTGATATTCCCCTGAGTAATACTTCGTTTTAGGATTTCTCTTGCAATCTTTCCCCTCATTTATAACCTATATCCCAATGTTAACATATAATCCTGGGGAATTTCACCCATCTCCCCTTTTTTTATCAAATCCATATAAAATCTATCTGAAAAGTTCACTCGTCCCCTTAATCTCAACTTATCTCTCATTAAATTAGCAACCTCTTTAGAAGAAGCACCCTCTGACTTAGCATATATACCTTCTCCAATAACCCTTAAGAAGTTAGACTTCTTTAACTCAAAAGCATCATCTCTCTCAAAAAACCTACCAGCCACTTACTATGACGACCCCCCTGCTATATAAAATTCTAAATCTACACTTCCTGTATCTGCACGAGCTTGAAGATTTGTTAAATCTCCGAAATTCGTACTATAAGCAGCATCAGCATCTTGGGTTGCATTAAATACATCTACCATTCCACCACTATTATCACTACACCATAGGAAAGATTTCCCTGCATCAAGTTTAATAGCAAACTCATCATTATCTTGGTTCCTAAATGTTAATGTAATAAAATTTGTGTCATCTAAATTAGTAAATCTCATATATTTAACATTAGATGCAATAAATCCTCCAGGTCCGATTACCGCAGCAAATGTAGCTATAACCGATTCTGTTGTATGTAATACAGTAACCAACCTCCTTGTTACATCTAATACATTAGCAAATGTCATTGACTGAAGTCCACCATAATCTCTATCATCAATCGTTAGACTTTCAGTTAAAGTAACAGTAAGAGTTTCACCCGATGTTCCTGCCATCCTACTACTTCTAGCCATATAACGTCTCCTTTACCATTTATATACCATACAACATGTTAATAAAATATGCTACTGCAATTATAGAAATTAAAAAACAAAATTTTTCCAGACCAGTCATTAAACTCCAGTATGATTCATTCTTAGATTTAGGCTTTTTGTTCATTTTTCCTTATGTATCTCATACCATTTAGTTACAGACCTATATAACTTCTCCCTATTATTATAGTGCATAACACCATGAATGTTCTGCATATCCTTATATAGTACTTGGTAATCTAATTTACCATTATCATCGAGATACTTGTTATATCGATTACCTTCATCTCTCCTTAATACCTCTTCTATATCACTCTTAGTACTAATAACATTACCCCCACATTTTTCTTTGTCTAAACATGTTACTGTCCCAAGCCCCGCTTATTAAATCAAACTTTAAATATCATAACACCTGATTAGAGCTCAAATACGTACCCTATATATTAAGGACTCTTTATAATACAAGTCAAGTGTTAAAACGCATTTATTTTCAAATTTCAAAAAAATATTGTAGAATGAGTGTGTGGGATATACAGTCCGCCATACCCCCCGCAAATTCACGGGGTGGGGTCGTAACTCCGTTGAGAATTAGACCACCTCAGCCGTAGTTACTCTCCCTCCATCCTGTGAATTTGCTCCTCATATGGCGTGACCCCTGTTAACTTGTGGTACATTAACAAAGTGAAAGAGTGTACTACATAATGGGGGAATGGTTATCACAATGGGAAGTGCTCATTGTACCATACCCTCACATTTTCCCAAGGAGGAAATAATACCATGGCAAAATCCATTCAGAGTACAATCTTTAACAATGTTAAACCCTCAGAAGTTTCTAACACCAAGAAACGTATCTTAAAGCCAAAGACCGTCTTTGACAAAGATACTGGTGTTAAAAAGGAAGTTTCTGAATATGTATACGGTGAAAGTGATACCGGTATCATAGTTGGCTTAAAGCGACCAGCAAACTTTGATACTGAATCTCCACATTCAAACTTCCCAAGTACATTGACCCTTAAGGGACTCAGGAAGCTCAGTGACCTTCGGTCAGAACCCTTACTTCTTGATGAGAGCAGGGACTATGAACTTGCATCAGCAGGTGTCAAGGAAGATACAGACCGTGTATGGTCAAGATACAAACCAATAGAAACTGGTATGTCCTTGGCATAAACATCTACCTTGCCAACTTACTCACCCCCGTCCACTATGATGTACATTAGTAGACGGGGGTTCGTTTTTTTTTGTAAGGGTTAAAAGAGACACCAATGGTTATCACAATGAATGGTTATCACAATGGTAACCATAATTAAAACTTAAGGAACTAAATTATGAACTTAATTCGTGTTACTCAAAAGTACTGGATATTCTCCAAGTGGGGTGTTCTAATATCTGTCTCAAAGGCACGTTTTCCTAAATTTGCTCAGGCACTTCAACGTGCTTACGAAAAAGGTAGAAACGGTTTTGCTTTTAGTAGAGCATAAAATTAAATTTGACATATCCCTCTATACTGAAGTCGTTGGCTTTGATAAAGTATTAAAGTCTTTTAGAGGCTATTAGAGTAGTCCACGAGAGTAAGTAGCGGTATGTCAAAACTGGAGGGAGATGACCGTCCTTCCAGAATTAAAGTCTTGGTCAAGCAAAGGGGTTAATAAGTACCCTATATTCAGGTGAGAAAACTATTCCTGATTATCTAACTAATCGGTAGGAAACTACCACAATATGTTTTAATCAATCAATAAAAAGACAGGAAAACTATGAAAATCTTTAATAAAAATACCACAATCATTTGGCAAGGATTGTGTTATGTAAAGGACAATAAGCCATTAACATATGAAGAGTTTCAGGATGAGAATATTCATCAGATAGAAAACATTATCAAGGAATCATATCCTGAAAAACTTGGTATACCTGAGAAAGTGAGCATTGCAAAGAGGATGTATAAGCAAGGATTAACTGAGTTAGAATATTATAGTTATAATTGCAAAGGTGAAGATATTACCAAGTTAAACTTTAAAAGAGGTAAAATGTCTCTATTTAAAGGGGAACTCCAAATACTTGTACAATAGTCTTCTCCATACACTCTTTTAAATTTTACCATAAAGGGAAAGAATACCTCAAGCCTTCACCACTCGTGTAAGTGGGTCGACTTTAAAGGTAGTCAAGAAATGCTGGACTTACGGGGAAACAACTTGATGGTAAGGTGGGTGGCGTGGCTCACTATAAAATACCACGCCTACAATTTGGAAAAGTATCTGACTATAGCAATGGCAGTCCTGAGAAGTCAGACTCAGTTTATTCCAGGAACTTATACTCGTCTCGAGCTAAGTGTGTAAACCAGTATAAGCACTACCATTGAATGAGAAAAAAGCTTTTCCATGAAAGTTAAATAAATGGCACGGCATATCCCGTGAAAAATTCTACATCTAAGGAGTAAAAGATGACAGAAAAGAAATGTAAAAATGACGGAGGGTCATTGCATTCAAACTTAAGAGACGCCATAAGTACTTATGTTTCATATATAAGTACCATGAAAGATGGTAAACCAATGGTATATTCATTTACACACCACAAAATGATGTCAGAAAAAGACATCTTAAAACTGAGAGTGAATGAACTGGTTAAACATAGTTTTTTATCTTTGAAAGACTATCAATCATTCATAATTACTAAGGGTAGCTTTATAAAGCAATTACAGTTGAACAAAGCAATAAGGAGAGCATTATGAACAAAGAAACAGAAAAAGATAAAGAAAATTGGGGAGTTGTTCCTGATAACCCTAACTTTGAGCAAAAGGTGTTTACCTTTAGTGAAAGACTTGCACAATGGTTTTTCTCAGAAGAAGAACGTCGTCCAATAAGTTGGATTATGGCATACTTTCTGGTAATAACCATAGCAGGGTCTTTAATGCTCTTTGCTATAGAGTTTTTACGCTTTAGAGGAGGCTTTTAATGTTAGATAAATTAAAAACTCTTCTTAAACGCAATAAAGAAGTAATAAAGGAACAAAAAGATTTGCTTCAACCTGACGTTACTCCTCGTAATTATGAGGAAAAAGAGAAAGGTGAAAAGCAAATAAAGAGCTCTAATTTCTGGGAGAAAAGAGCTAAACGTAAGAAAGTGGCAAAGAAGTCACGTAAACTAAATAGTAAAAGGAGCAAATAATGGGACGTCCATTAGGTTCTAAAAACAGACCAAAAGCTAAGCCAAAAACAGAGAGAAAAGCTGATTTTGAATGTAGAGATACATCTTCTAAAAGTAATTACAAACCCTATAATAAATCTATGAAGAAAATAGGATTTGACTGCTTTTCAACATGTTTTATGGCAATAATGACAGCAATTCAGCAATTAGGTAAAGGATATAATAGGAGAGATTATCGGAATTACCGATGAATTATGCCGTCATAAAAAGAAAACCCGGAATAAAGTCCTTGGTGGGAATTTATCCTACCAAGGATGAGGCAGATTTTATGCAAAATTTGTCTATTTTCAAAGGCAAAGATGTTAGAGTCGAAAAGACAGATAATGAACCTACCAGTACTAAGGTAAAGGGCTATCTAGACTCTATAACGGGGAAATTCCCCAATAACGCCAAAGTGTAGGAGTACTCAAATGGCAAGTAAGACAACAAACGTGACATTAGTGTCACACACGAATGGGTCTATACCAATGGATACCCATGGTGCAACCCCAGCAGAGGTAGCACAAAGAGAAGGCATTTCTTTAGAGAATGTCGAAATTTCAGTTAATGGAAAAACTGAGATAGCTACCTTTGATTTAGTGAAAGAAGCTGAATCAACTGGAGCTAGCCCGCTTGTATCTTTCCAGAAAGGAAAGGTCAAGTCAGGATAATCCTGAAAACAACTTCAATGCCTCAGATTTAGGTCTGGGGCATTGTAAATTCCTATGGAGGAAAAATGACAGAAGAAAGAAGAAATTTTATAGAATTTAAAAGAAATGCAAAAAGACAGTATCAAATGAGAGCTGTTAAAGCTAAACCTTCATGGTTTAGATTAATGAGAACCATTATTCCGGGCAATTCATCAAATAATGCAATTTATACAAAGAAATATCTACAAAAAGATGAAAAAGCTCTGAAAAATAACTATGAAGTTTTTGAAGGAACTAATGTGTTACTCATAAAAATTCCTGATGTACAGTTAAGAGGTCAGTATGTTTATAATATGGGAGATGCTTATGCAGAAATTACGAAAGGAAGTTCACATATTCCTCGAGTAAAATTTCTACAATTGAAACCCGAATTCCATGATATAAATTTACGTAATTGCACTCAAGATTATGATTGGGATTGGAAAACTAGTAAATTATTTATATCTTTTGTTCATCCACATATTAGTCCTGATGGAAATCCTTGTTGGGGTGAGTTCCAAGATGGTATTAACGCAATGTTAAGAACTCAACGATTCTATCATGTTGCTACTATCATCAAGCAATATTTAAGTTGTTGGAATCCTGAGTCTCCATATTGGGATATTAATTATTTCTATAGAAAGTCCAAAAGAGCATATTGGCGTGACCCTCTTACTGGTCGACCGATTGCTGATGGAGTCCGGACAAATGGAGGTTATAAAAGTATTCCAAAGTCAATGCACGCAAAGTATTTTACAGCTTGGAGAATAACTAAAGCCGATAGAGTTGAGGATGAGACAGGAAGAGTAGAAGACTTTGTTCTTAAGTCTATTGCTAATAATACTTTTAGCTATGAATCTTATCAAGCATACAGAGATTACATATGGTGTTTTGATAAAGCTATAAAAGAAAATGTATTATACAATGAATTGTTTGAATTATATACTTACATTAATGATAGATTCAATGAAAATGGAAGGTATATTTTTCCTTATCTTGGATTAGAACAAGAAGAAGGAGTCGCTAAAATAGATTGGATGAGAGAATTTTCAAAGAAAGTAAGTATAGCGATGACAAAGATAAGAAAAATGCCTTTTAAAATCGATACTCATCTTTTACATTTAATGATGAAAATTGGAAAATTTAAAGGCGATGTAAGAAGTTATATGTGTGGCAGGGATACATATCCTACTGCATCTATAGCTAGGTATTTACATAAGGCAAATACAGTTAACACCTGCGTTCATAGTGCAAAGAGATACTTCTTAAGACAAATATCTTTAAAACTTTTCGAATATTTTGAACCATTGGAAAGAAATAATTATTATTTTAAAGATATAAAACAAGAATTATCAATAGAAGTATCTAAACTAAGAGCAATTAATCTTAAAAAAGAAATAAAGGATATAAACAATGAAGTTAAGAATCACAATGAAAGTAAGAGAGAAAATTATTTGTTTTCTTAATAAATTTCCATCAACAGAATGGTCAGGTATAGCATTTTATAAACCATCTTTTGAAAAAAGTGGATTTGTTAAAAATGTCAAACTTGTTGATTTCTATTTAATGGATGTTGGAGAACATTCTAATACAGAAATATATAGAGATGATAAGCAAACAGAAAGAATAAATATGTTTGTAGCAAATCTATATAAAAAGAAACAAGTTGCAAAAGGATGTATGATGGGTCTAATTCATAGTCATCATAGTATGGGTGCTTTCTTTAGTGCTACAGACGATGAAGCTTTAGAACAGATGGCTCCTGAACAAAGTGGGTTTTACTTTAGTTTAGTAGTTGCATCTGCAAAGAAACCTTATGCTTTTGCTTTCAGTTATTTAGACCAATACGGACAATCTCATGTTCATGAGTTAGATGAAAAGGATATTTTAGTAGATACTCCTAAAATGAATTCTCAGTGGGCAAAAGAAGTCAAAATAGCTGAAAAAGAAAAAGAAGATAGGAAACCAGCTTATACATCTTATAATTTCCCTAGTCATTCATATAACAATAATATAAATCATATGCATCGTAAACAACAAACTACACTTTATCCTACTTATAATGGTAATTTAATAAAGGAAGATAATAGTTATATAGCAGAAGATGTTAAATCTGATGTTATTGATGAAATGAATGACTATGAAAGAGAAATGACGTTTGAAGATTTACAAGATGGATATACTAGTGGAGCTATATCTTATGAAGAATTTCTTATAGCTTGCAAGGAAATTCAAATTGAAGACCCCTGTAGATTAATTGATGAAAGGAGTACAAATGGACTTAGCAAATAGGTTTATGAGGAATAAAGACTTAATACCTCAAGATAAACTTGATGAACTAACAATTGTAGGACTAGGAGGAATTGGTTCTGCAGTAGCCATTAATTCAGCTATTATGGGATGGGATAGAATCACAGGATATGATGGAGATAATTTAGAAACACACAATTTGTCATCTACATTATATCCCCTTGAATATATTGGATTTTCAAAAGCTCATGTTGCAACTGCTATGATATCTGAATACGGAGGTAAAAGCTCTCTTATACAAGCAAATTGGAATATAGGAGACCCTATTGGAGATAAAGTGCTACTCTGTGTCGATGACATGGAGATACGGCTGGATATCTATAAGGAATGGCTTAAAAGTGATACTAGAGAAATTCTTATTGATATGCGAATGGATGCATTGAGTATGGAAATTATTTCATGTACAAAAGAAAATGATTTCTTTGGAGAATATTGGGTATCAGGGGCGTCTATTGCAGATGCCCCATGCACAATGAAACATACAATCTTTA
>Ga0098047_10000772_pt1 | contig 12866 bp, 22 predicted proteins | sample 12_taG_FD_92585 | JGI IMG/M metagenome (GOLD analysis project Ga0098047, IMG submission 92585) | Marine viral communities from the Subarctic Pacific Ocean - 12_ETSP_OMZ_AT15267 metaG | ecosystem: Environmental > Aquatic > Marine > Oceanic | place: Subarctic Pacific Ocean | collected 2015-01-16 | reverse complement strand
TGGATAATCAGTTCTTTTATTCCTTGAATTTCATTCACTCGCTGCGCTCGTTCACTCAATTCAGTTCTTTTATTTCTCTTTATTATAAAAGTCCTTGACAATTGTCAAGAACATTTGTTAATAGTAGTGTAGAAAGCTATTAGCATCTAATCTGATATTCTACAACACAATTAATTAATACTTAATAAAATGAGTGAGAAAAAACAAATTAAAGTTCAACTTGATTATTTAAATCCCTATTTAAAGCGTTGGGATAGAGAAGGTAATAGACTTCCAGAGGCTATTGCTATGTCAGTTTACAGAGTAAGTGGCGATGAAGACGCTCTTGCACTTTGGGAAAAGACACAAGATGTTCTCATCAAAGAAAAAGATGATGAGGGTAATGAAACAGATAACTATCTGTTCTTTACATCTGAATATCACGCTAAAAAGTCTTTTGAAATGCACGCAAATGCTAAAGAAACAGGATTTTACATTCCTACTTCTGCACAAACATTTGAACTAATGCAGAAAAGACAAAAAGCTAATCGTGGAATATCAAAATTAGCTAAACTTCAAGCAGAGGTTGCTTGCACAGAAGATGAATTAGGAACATCAATAGACCCTAAAGTCCTAAATGCATTTGCTCTTATGCAAAATGTAATATCTCAAGAACCTGCACAACCAAGCACACAAGAACAATCTCAAGATAATGGTGTTGAAGAAACACTTGTTGAGCCACCAATAGTGCAAGGTGAAGATATAGATGAGGAGGAAACTATAGAGCCTAAAGCAAAAAAGGCTAAAAAGGCAATTGACGGTGAATAGGATATCCTAATGTAAATGCTATAAAGAGAGCACTTCGGTGTTCTCTTTTTTAGTTTAGTAAAATAAAAAGGATAAAAAGGAATTAATTTTGGCCAAAATCAATAATAATAGAGTTTGTACCTACCTATCTTTGATTATCCAGAGTAGTTTCTACTAAATAAACATATTTTTTATGTTTTTGTTAAAGAAAGAGAGTAGGTGTTAATTATTTAACAATCCTTCGTCATTTTACACAAGATCATATGCGTACCCTAATTAATAAATATAGCTATAATTACTACAATAATACTAAACACACATAATTATACACTCTTATGAGTTCTTATGTATAGTATAGTATATTTGTTGTATCTTGTTATGTATTGTTAGTGAGAGAGTACATATATCCGCAAGTTTAATTAAGCCATATTAACCCATTCTAATAATCATATATAATGGAAAATAATAATAATTTTGCAAAAAAATTTGCTAAAGAACAAGCAGATAAAATGTTTAAGGAAGATATCATTGATGATATGATTGATGAATCTAAACCAATAAAAACTTATTGTGGCTATTGCAAATGTGATACATTTCAAAGTCCTTCATATTATGATGGATGGATAAGATGTCATGAATGTGATGGTTGTTAAAATATAATCTAATGAATGAAATAGAAAAAATAAGATATTGTTTATCTATATACAATCATTGGGATCCAGATACTTTAGATATTAATCAATACCAGGAAGCTGTAATACATCTCGAAAGAGTTGCTAAAACATATGGCTTCCATAGTATTGATGATATTAATGTAGAAGATGTCATTGATAAAATAAGATAAGAAAATGGAATATCACTTATTATGGGAAATCCCAGCAGGAATAATATTACTTTTAGCATCATATTATTGCGCTAGTCAGTCAGATGCTAAAGATATAATCGAAGAATAATTAATAAATCTAATAATTAAATAAAATGAATGAAAAAAAAACAGCAGAACAAGTAGCATTAAGAGATATTTCAGAATATGTACAATCTCAAGCAAAAGATATAACACATTTATATAATACTTTTGGTTATCAATTAGGTCCTTATGGATTTTGGGATAATACTGTTACAATAGTAATATCAAGAATGTTTGTATCTGCTAAATTTTTATATACTAAAGAAAATAGAAAGCTTAATAAAAAATTAATAAAATGAAACAATATATTATAGTTGAAAATCATCCCAACAATTTAGACAATATGATTAATTCTGCAGATAACTTATCAAATAATGCAGAATTAAATAATGTAGTAATAATGGATAAGTCAATACTTATGAAATTATATGATAGTCTTAAATCTGTTGATACAAGTCGCATAGTTAGAGATTTTAGAAATAAATTTAACTATCATCAGCATATGTCTATGGAAGAATATACTAAGATTATTACTGATGAATATGAATGGTTATCTTTTAAAGAAAAAATAAAAGAATTTAAAATAGCTGAACAAGAATGTACAGATACAACAGTTGAAGAAATAAAAGAAACAGGATATGAACCAGAATATGGTGTTGGAAATATAAATAATTCTGATTGTATACCATTACCAGATAATTCACATCCTATAAATGCATAAATATGAGAGTAACAATACACATTGCAAAACCTTTCTTTATAACTAAAGAACAAAAGGAAACTAAAGTAACAGTTCCAAGAATATTGGCACAAAATAGTTTAACTGATAATAAAACTAAAAAAAGAGAAGTAGTAACTATTATCAAAAAACCTAAAAAACCTGAATGTATAGTAAATACATTAACATTTAAAGATGTTCATCCTAATGATGTTGAAAATACTATTTCTAATGTTAGATCCAAATATGGAATCAAATTAAAGAAAAAGAAAGAAATGGTGTTTGTACATCCACATAGTAGTAATAACCTTCCTAAATTATGTAATACTATCCAAAATTATTGTGATAGAATTAAAAAAGAAGGATTAGAAAGAAATTAATTTAGATATAAGATGTTCCTATTAAACCAAAACGAAAAATTACATCTCATTTAAATTAATGTTTAAAAACCAAAATATTAGTTCCTAATTAAAACTAAAAACAAGGTAAGTTGTTAATATATTTTTGAATATATTATTGGACAAATAATACTAATCGTTGATGTACTGGTTTTGTATATTGATGGCTTACCGATTAAACCAGAAAAGATTGATTATAGATACAAAATGTTCCTATATCATGACAAATAAAAAATTACATTTCATTTGTAATTAATCTTTTCATTATTAAAATATAAAACAATGAATGAAATAATATTATTTGGAAGAGCTTTAAAAGCTGTTTCACCGACTAATGAAATTAATAATGAAATTATAATAACTGCTGCACAAAAAGGTTATGCAATTCATCCTGATTGTAATGTTTATAGAGTCAAAGAATATCTTGATACACTTCCCAACAATTATAACACAACTTTTTATAAATCTTTTGATGTAGTAAGAAATTCAACAAGAATTGAATTATTAATTGATCAACTTATGCATTATGCAAGTACTTATGGTACAGATTATCAAAGTGAACCATATATTCCTAATATTGATCCAGACTTAGTTAATTTTACAGATTGTAAAGTTATATCTCCTATTTCTCAAGATGAAATATGTGAAAAAATTAATGACTCTTTTAAAAGTGGAATTGCTTTAGCAACAGATACTATTAAAATGATGCTTGATTTAATAGATAATGTACTTGGTGATATGTATGAATTTGATTGTTCTAAATGGAAAAATAAAGAAGCAATTGTTCTTTATAAAATCAGAAAAGAATGGTCACCTGATAATAATGAAGAATTCATTAGAATGATGGTATATATTTGTACTAATGATACTCTTATTATTAAAAATAATGAAGTAATTAATACAATTAAACAAAATGTAGTACTTGATCCTGATTGTATCATCAATATGACAAAATTATTTGAAAATTATGATATGGAATTCTTATCTCAAGATTTCAATAGATATAAAGAATTGTTTCTTGCATTAAGAAAAAGAATGTATTTTAAAAAGATAATAAATAAATTATCTAAATTATCTAAAAAACATCATAAACCTATGAATATGCCAATAGGTAATGTATTCTTAACTAAAGAATGGTTAAATGATACAACTAAAACTGAAAAAGGTATTCATTGGTTAACTAATAAATTAAGTGATACATCCATATTTCAAAAAGAAAGATGGTTACAAGCAATTCGTAAAAGGTTACATAATGGCGCATCTTATACTTGTTATAATATTAGAAATGGTAAATCTTATTTTACTATTAATAATAATGACTTTAGTAATCAAGAAGAAATACTTAATACTTATAAAAATTTGATTTATATCTCTATGATTAATCAAATTAAAGAAAAAGTTAAAGGTAAAAATGTCATTATACCTCATGGAATTGAATTTGTAGTTCCTACAAGTGGAAAGAATTTTATTAATCATATACCATTAAATTCTTATATGAATATTCATAATCAAGAAAATGCTGTAATCGGAATTACCTGGAAAGGTAAAGATGGTGCAGATGATTTAGATTTAGCATATTTAAATATTGATGGAGATAAAATAGGTTGGAATGGTAGTTTTGCTGATGATAAAGGAATGGTTTTTTCAGGAGATATGACTTCTGCAGATCCTGAAGCATCTGAAATGTTTTATTGTCCCAATGGAATTAAAGATGGTGTATTTTCTGTTAATAATTATAGTGGTAATCCTAAAAGTGATTATCATTTCTTTATTGCTAAAGATCATACAGATCATAAAAATAAATGTATTGATCCTAATAATATTTTGTTTCAAACAAAATTTGTTACAGGTTCTAATGGAGAAGAACAATCTCTTGGTATATTTGTTAATAATACATTTTATTTTACCAATAGAATTACAGGACGTGGAAGAGTATCAACTGCAAGTAATGTATCTCAAATGATAATTGGAAATCAAGAATTTGCTTCTAAATTTTCAACTAATTTGGAAGGATTGCTTATTGATGCAGGAGCTAACACTGTATTTAGTTCTAATTCTCCAAGTATTGATTTAACAACTAATGATAAAACAGTTTTAATAGAATTGTTATCCTAAATAATTAGAATAAGCTCCTCTTCCAATGAGTTTGTTCTCTATGCAAAATAGATAGGTTTAAAAGCCTATCTATTTTTTTAAACTTTATAAATTTAACATAATGTCAGAAAAAGAAAAAGATGTAAAAAGATATATTTATTATAGAAATAATATTGAATATATAACACCTAATATTCAAGTAGCACTTGCACGAAGAGATGATGCTACTATTAAAATAATATATACTGATAATTCAATTAGTAACTTAATTATAGAAAATGAAGACCTTTAATAATGAACAAGATGAAGAAAATTATAATAATTATATAGAATTATTAAATCAACCATATAAATTACAATCATTACTTTATCATACACACAATATTCCTAATAAAATAAATTATAATGATATATATGAAGATGAAGAAAAAATTTGTATATCTAATAATAATTATACAGTTAGAATAGGAAATAGTAGTTTATATTTAAAACCAATAAACAAATATGGATTTACATTTAATAAAAAAGGAAATTCTAACTCAAGATTAAAGCTTTGGTATGGTACAAGTAATAATAATATTCTTAATATATTAATAACTACAAAAGATATATTTAATTTTGAATTTGATTTTGTAGAATATGATAATACAACAATACATAAATATATATATGAAATTCCACCTACTAAAGGTCTTTTAAGTATGATTCTTTGTAATAAAATAAAAACAAAAAAAGATTATATTTTATATTATGTAAAAAATTCACTTAAACTAAAAAAAGATATTATTGATACATTTACTAATGATCAAATAGTGAGGTTTATTGAAATATTTATTGAATTTAATAATCAATTTGTATTAAGAAATGTATTACTTACTTGTAATAATCATATAGGATTTATTAGAAATATATTATATGCAAGTAATTGCGGATCATGGAAAGATGTTAGTTTAGTTCAACATATAAAGGGACTCAATAATTTTATAGATACTTTAAAAGCATTAAATAAAAAAATAAGTTGGACTGAACCTTTAGATAAAATATATGAAATGGAAAATAAAAATTTGGTTGAAATAAAAAATTTATTAAACATAAATAAAATATGGAATGATGGAGTAAAAATTAATTTAAATAATAAAGATCTTTTTCCTTCTATAAAATTAAGTGATTTACCTTTTTAATGGATTTTAAAGATTATAAAAATTAAAGACTAATGAAAAATAGAATAACTATTAATGAAAATAATTATAATAAAATATATAATTTACTTAATTGTAAAGATGAACCATCTATAAATATAGGATTATCAATTTTAGAAGAAAGTGATATAAATAAATCTATTATATATATATTATATTTATTAAAACAAATGGAATTTAGTAATTTAGGACATCTTAGACAAGATGATTATCCAAAATTAGTACAACATTTTATAGATAATTTTGATGGAGATTTTAAATTATCATATAAACAAATTTATGATATAGCTAAAGAAAAAAGTTTAGAAGAAAAAACTTTTATAGCTAATAAATTTGGAAATGAATTAAAAGAATTTTTAACTGAATATGGATTTAATTTTTTAACTGAATTCGATATAATACTAAAACAAAAACTATGAATAATTCTGACACATTGGCAAGAACCACAAAAGAGTTAATGTTGAAAGAGCCTTTTTATGGGCTCTTTCTTATTACATTAAACAAAATATGGAATAATAAAATAGATACAGCAGGTATAAGTAAAAATGGAATTAATGCTCAATTAGCAATTAATCCAACATTTTGGGAGAATTTATCTTCTGAATATAGAGTAGGTATATTAAAACATGAATTACTTCATATTGCTTTTCATCATTTGTCTTTAAGAGATAAATATAAAGATCATAGATTATTTAATATAGCAGCTGATTTAGAAATCAATCAATATATTGATAGATCTTATTTACCTGGAGGTAATTATCCAGATAAAGAAACTTATGAAGCTGATTTAAAAATATTTATGGATGAAGTTAAAAGAAAATTTGATGCAGGAGAATATACTCCAGAAGAAGCAAGAGCACAAAAACTTAAACTTCCAATTAGAGCTTTATTTCTTGAAGATTTTAAAGAATTAAATTTAAATACTAAAGCAGGTACTGATTATTATTATAAAAAATTATTAGAAGCACAACAATCAGGACCTGATGGTAAAGGTGGATGTCCTTATTTAGATGAGTTAATGGAAGGAGATGGAGATGGTGATGGTAATTGTAATGGATCTGGTGGTAATGGAGATCCAAGAGAACCTCATCACGCACATACTACGTGGAAAGAATTTGAAGATTTATCTGCAGCTGAGAAAAAATTAGTTGAAAAACAAATTGATTATCAACTTAAAAGTGTTGCAGAACAAGTTAAAAAATCTAGAGGTTATATTCCTGGTGAAATACATGATTATATTGACGGATTATTTAATGAAACTCCACCTAAATTTGATTGGAAAGGTTATTTAAGAAGATTTATTGGAGGTTCTGTCAAAACTTTTACTAAAAAATCAAGAACAAAACCAAGTGTAAGATTTGAAGGACAACCTGGTATTAGAATTAAACCAAAAAATAATGTTTTAGTTGCAATTGATACTTCAGGAAGTGTTTCTAATGATGAATTAGTTGAATTTTTTAGTGAAATTCATCATATGTATAAAACTGGAGTAGATATCACAGTAATTCAATGTGATGCATCTATCAGTAATATTAAAGAATATAAAAAGCCAGAAGATGGCAAAATTGAGTTATATGGAAGAGGTGGTACTTCATTTCAACCTGTAATAGATTATTACAATGAAAATCAACGTAAATTTTCTTGTTTAATATATTTTACAGATGGAGAAGCATCCAATCCTGATCCAAAACCAAGAGGAAGAATGTTATGGGCATTATCTGAATCTTCCTATATGGAAGGAGTAGAAGATTTTCCTGGAGCAAAAATACAGTTAAACTAAAAATAAAACTAAAAAAATGAACAACACAGTTAATTTAAATGTTAATGAATTACAAGATTTTTTAACACACATAATTACAAATAACAGACACTTACAAGCAAATGGTAAAAATATGGTTTCTACTGAAGTAGTAGGTGAATCTGGTATTGGTAAAACATCAAGTATAAAACAATTAGCAGATACTCTTAATTTAGATTTTGTTAAAATAAATCTTGCACAAATTGATGAAGTAGGAGATCTTGTAGGATTTCCAACAAGACAATTTCAAATGGCTAAAAAAGATGAAAAAAGTGGAAATTGGACTACTAAATGGGCTGATGAACAACTTGTAGAAGATTATAAGAAAAAAGGATATCAATCTACTGGTAAATCACAAATGGGACACTGTGTTCCTAAATGGATTGCTAATAAAAAAGATGGTGGTATATTATTATTAGATGATTGGAATAGAGCTGAAATTAGATTTATTCAAGCTGTAATGGAATTAATAGATAGACAAGAATATATTTCTTGGACATTACCAAAAAATTGGCATATAATTTTAACAGCTAATCCAGATAATGGTGATTACTTAGTTAATTCAATTGATTCAGCACAAAAAACCAGATTTATATCTGCAAATTTACAATTTGATGCAGAAACTTGGGCTCGTTGGGCAGAAACAGCTGAAATAGATGGTAGATGTATTAATTTCTTATTAATGCATCCTGAGTTAGTTACACAAGAAACTAATGCAAGAGCAATTACTACTTATTTTAATGCAATTAGTTCATTTGAAAAATTTGAAGATAGTCTTCCTATGATTCAAATGATTGGTGAAGGTTCAGTAGGACCAGAATTTTCTACAATGTTTACTACATTTATTAATAATAAATTAGATAAACTTCCAACACCAGAAACTATGTTAACACATGAGAATGAACAGCATGTTAAAACAACATTAAAAGAGGCCATTGGAGTGGAACATAATTATAGAGCAGATGTTGCTGCAGTACTATGTACAAGATTAGCAAATTATGCTTTACATTATGCATCAAATAATTCTGTAACACAATCTATTATAAATAGATTAGTAATGTTGTCTACTGAAGAAATCTTTGCTAATGATTTAAAATATTTTGCAATCCGTGAAATATTAAATGGTAATAAGCAAAAATTTCAGAAATTAATGATGAATGCTGAAGTGGTTAAAATGGCTACAAAATAAATTTTTAATAGTTAGTTAATGTTGGGAAACTTTGACTATAAGTGGCAGTTAGTTCTTTATTTTAGATTTATTACTAACTGTCACTTTTTATTATAGCTATATAAATAAAATAAATTTATTTGAATGTTATTTTAAACTTGTAAAGTTATTTATATTTGATATATATAATTATATATCAATGCTATATCAGCTTTCTACAGGTTACACAATTGAATTAAGTTTAGAAGATTATTTATCATTTTCGGATGAAGAATTACAAAATTTGAAAGGAAGTAACTATGGAGTTCAAATTAACAATCCAAGATATGGTTCTGTACTTAATAAAAAAGGAAAAAAAGAACCAATAATTCCAGAAAATTTATCAGAAAGAGATATATTACATATCTCACAAGAAGAAAAAGTACTTGATCAAGATTTCAAACTTGATGAAGATTAATTAAACAATTATTTATTTAAAATTTAAAATTATGAAGAACTTATGATGAGGTCTAAAGTAACTGTGTCTACTAATAAAGATGGTGCAGTAATTATTTTAACAGAAAATCCAGATATTGGATATGTTATTTTAAAACAAACACGTGTGATATTTAAAAATACAGGATGGTTAAAAAAACAAAAATTACAAACACTTGTATTTGGAACTGTAGATGAATTAAAAGGTTTAAATTGGTTTAATGGTACAGAATTACCAGGAAATATTCTTATTAAAGAACAATTAGATCCTTTTAATGAAACTGATCCTGATAGAGATTATAAAATTGCAGGATTAACTGGTATTATTTGTTGTATTGATGGACAACCTATTTATAGAAGATGTTATTATGAACCAAATTCAGAAATAAAAGATATTGAATTAGAGCATGATAATGGTGAAGTAATAAAAGAAAAATTTAAAGAACAAATAGAAGAAATAACAAGTAATCAAGATTTAGAACAAATAACAGATACTGAAAAAACAAAACCTAATAAGAAAAAAGAAACTAAAATTGAGAATATTGATTTAGGATAAAAAATTTTCTTATAAATATATATTTATAGTAAGAAAGGGCTCAAAATGGGCCCTTTTTATGTTAATTTAATAAAATGTTTCCCAATGATACTAAAAAATTTTAAAGAATTACGTATATTATGTAATAAGCCTAAATACCAAAAATATAGTACTTTAACTAATAATGTACAAAAATATGAAATAGATAAATATAATAAATATCAAAATTATTTGTATAAAAAAGCTTTATATGGTTTAAATACATATAATGAAAAAGAATTAAAAAAAATGGATTCTAAAAGAAAACAAAAAATTAATAAACATCATAAAAGAGCACAAATGTTTTTAAATTTATATAAACAAGAAAAAACAAATGAGTTTACTAAAAAAATTTTTGATTTATTTCCAAAAAGTTCTTCATATAAATGTTTAACTGAAAACTTTACAGATCCAGGATATATTAATGATTTAGATTTTAAATCTATGAATATAACAAAAAGTGATATAATAAAATTATTTATAAATAAAAAAATTTTACCACAAAATTTTAATAATCTAAAAAATGAGCAGATTTAAAGGACTAGATAATAAAGAATTAACGTATATATTTCTTTATTTTAAAGAAAAATTAGATGATTATGATTCTATTATTTCTCAAAAAGGAATAGGTCATAGTTTCAATGGACCAATGGGAGAAATTAATTTTTTTCAATCATTAGATGAATATAAACTTGATACTATTAGAACATCTGAAAAAGTTTTATATTTAAGAGGTATAATTGAAAAATTAGGACCAATTATTGAATTAATTTATGATGCAGATCCTGACTTGGTTGACGGAATTAAAACATCATTACATACACCTTTGATAACAAAATTTGATGATTCAGAAGAAGAAGATATGTAATAGTTGTAAGAAAGAAAAACCTATTTGGAAAAATCATGAAGGTAATAAATATTGTAAATTTTGTTGGATGTCTTTTAAAAAAGAAACTAAACAAAAACGCATTAAATCATTTTCTGATAAAAAACTTAAAGATACCAGAGAATATTCAAAATTAAGAAAAATATATCTTAATAAACATTCAATGTGTGAAGCAGCAATTAATGACTGTTCACTTAAAGCATCAGAAATTCATCATATAAAAGGTAGAGGTAAAAATTACTTATTATGTGATGAATGGATGGCTGTTTGTAGAAATTGTCACGAATGGATTGAAACTCATCCTAAAGAAGCTACAGAAATGGGATATAGAAAATCTAAAATAAAATGAAAAAATTGAAAGCAAGTTGGATTAATAAAGACGGCAACAAAGTAACAGTAGAAGCACCTGATAATGATGGTGAAAAACTTAAAAAGAAAGTAGAATATTATAATCGTAGAAATAATAAAGTTAAATATGAATAAACAACTTGAAATAGCATTACAGCAATTAGCAAAAGTTAAAAGCGGTAGATTACCAACTAATAAAGGTAGAAAATTAATTGGTAAAATAAATTATTTAAAAACAACATTACGAATTAAATATTAATAAAATGAATATAATATTATATACTTTAGTTTTATTTATTGGAGGTATTACAGGATACTATATTGCTTCAATAAAATGTAGAAATTTAAATAAATATGGTTTATCCAAAGAAATGTATTTAAAAATGTCAATTATTGATCTTGATAAAAAAATTGATAATTTAATTCAAATTGATTTAGCTGATTCATATTATGAAGCATCAAAATTATATGACAAAAAAATAAAATTATTAAAAAAATTAAAAAGATTAAAAACTAAAAATTCATTTAGAAATGAAAAAATTAGCGAAGTAAATAGTTAAAATATGATGCTTATAAAACAATAGAAAAACTATCAAAAGAATTAAAACCAAAAGAAGATGAAGAAACCTAATAAAATTAAAGTTGGATATAAAGATATAGAAATTAGATGGTTAGCTCCTAACTTCAAAACAGAAGAATTAATAGATTCTTATGCACAATATAAATCTCGTGAAGGTTTAATAGAAATACAACATAATTTATGTGGTCAACAAATGATTAATAGTTTATTTCATGAAATAGGACATGCTATTTTAGATATTAGTGGATTAAATCAATCAGGTGCTCCATTAGAAAAAGATAATGATGAAGAAATTGTTATACATCAAATGACTAATTATTTTATTGGTGTATGTAGAGATAATCCTTGGTTTTTAGATTATATAAAAGATAATATGAATAAATCTAAAGAAGATGAGTAAACAGATGAGTTTACAAAACTTTATAAAAGTAAACGGATTTGTTTACAAAATAGATTAAACATATCCAAAACGTATCTAAATGTATCCATAAATTATTTTCAATTTATTATACCACTACCCTCAATATACAGAATTAGATATGAAAACCAATAAATTATGAAAACAGAATTACAAACTAATCAACATCTTATCCAAGAGTTTATGGGAGTTGATAAAACCGAAAGACTTGTTCCTTACCATTCATGTTGGAATTGGCTGATGTCTGTGGTGGAGAAGATATTAGATATATCTTTTCAAGATGAAGGTGATGTAGAAGATTTTTATTCTATAAGAGACTGTATACCTGATATTAATCATACCTACAAAGCAGTAGTACAATTCATAAAATATTATAACCAAAATAAATAGAAATTATGAAAGAAAATAAACTAATGCAAATAGGCAGACAGTTTCATAAAGATTTTTTTGAAGGTGGGATGGAACAGGCAAAACAAAATTTAATAAAACTAAACACAATGAACACACAAGAAAACAAT
>Ga0098047_10000766_pt1 | contig 12920 bp, 16 predicted proteins | sample 12_taG_FD_92585 | JGI IMG/M metagenome (GOLD analysis project Ga0098047, IMG submission 92585) | Marine viral communities from the Subarctic Pacific Ocean - 12_ETSP_OMZ_AT15267 metaG | ecosystem: Environmental > Aquatic > Marine > Oceanic | place: Subarctic Pacific Ocean | collected 2015-01-16 | reverse complement strand
ATCTCCATGAAAATACATTCGCGTGAATATGAATAATTCTGACCAGATGTATGTGAACGATATAGGGTGCTGCCTATACCACCATCATCTATATCTAAAATCCAATTAAAACCATCAACATTTTTTGTTTTATATTTCTTTACCAAATAATCCTCGAACATACGATATATCTCTTCCTAAAAATTTAAGACCCCAATCTGCTACTTTATCAATATGTTTCGTTTTCACTCCATATTTTTTTGCAATAATAGACATTAAAGCTATACCATATGGAAAATCTTCAGTAAAATATCTAGAAGAAGAATCTAATCTATATTTAGAGTCTACCCTGATCATAGGGGCTTTGAGATTTTTAAGAGACTGGATCGAACTAATTTTTTGTGTTAGTTCTGCAGCATTTCTACTTTCATAGTGGTCAAGTATGTTGGTCATACAAGAAAAGTTTACTGAATTAATATTATCATAAATATTAAATAATTCGTTATCTAATTTTATAAGAATTTTAGATGCATCCAAATCCCATTCACCATAAAATAATGGTGGCTCTTTCCAAAATTTGTTTCTCGCGCCTAATGAATAAAGCCTAGCTGTATGAAGTAAACTAGATGAATTAACTAAGTTTACACAAAGAAAATCCGGTAAACAAGAAGAGCTAATACATAATAAATTTTTCATAAGAGATATAATGCGATCGCGATATTTATTATTTGATATTGCATACTTCATTTCACCATGTCGGCCTCCAAAAATGTCTACGCTATTTCCATATTTTCGTGTTCTAGCCACAAATGGCACTCTCTGACATGAAAAATAAGTTATTTCAGAACTTAAATACTTCTTACAATAATAATCAAAGCCACCGGTACCCGGAATGGCACCGACAAAGCAAGAAGGACTGATAAACTTTGATATTTTCTTTAAAATATCACTATAAGCATAAGAGGGTGCAGATATTAATATCAAAGTTGACCACGGAATGATTTCTTCCGGCCTGTCAGATACGCCTATATGTCCTTTATATGTTTCATTTTTATAATATGCAATGATATTGTTATTCCATATACTAGGATTCCTAGTTAATACCTTAACATTATTACCTCTGCTGCTCAAAAAAGCAGCTATAGCATGAGCTTCAGACCCCCCTCCACAAATGCAGATATTTTCACTGCGAATGGTCATTAATTTTCCTTTTTATTATATTTTATTGGTATTTTATTATTAAGAAAATCAGTCTGTACATAATTGGTTTTCAACGGCGTTTTCCAGTCTTTATAAATAAAAGACAAATATTCGTCTACTGGGCCGGGGATATTAAAAACCCTATCTTTTATTTTATATTCCACACTATTCTCAAAAAATTCTTTCGGATATAAACGAAACTTAGATCTTCTAAAATTATCTTCTAAATAAATTCCGCCCAAAGAAATTTTAAAATTATTTTTATAAGCGCTAATTTTACTAGTAGCTCCTCGTTCTACAAAGCGACAGACATAACCAGCATTAGACAAGTCATACACTAGTCGACCAAAACGCGGCAATAAGTCTTCAGAATAGAGATCGATATCAATATCATCATCCCATGGTATAAATCGATTTTCCCTAACAATGCCTAACGCCGACCCGTTTGTTAACCAATATTTTAAATCTAAAGACTTTAACACATCATCAACTTCGTATAACATAAAAACTCTCTCTTCAAAAGATAAAGACTCATCAAAATTATGAAAAAATTTGTTTGAAGCTTCTACCCAGCGATGCTGGTTCATCATTAAAATAGTGTCTGTCATTTTAAAAAAATCTCCTTAGAAAGTGTCATCTCTTTATTGCTGTTCTTTTTTGGCTTCATCCAGTCATTTCCATAGACATACACTAGATATTTTTCAATCGGGCTAGGACATACAAATTCTATGCCTTTAAATTTAATAACCTCTGTTTTCTCATAAAGTTTTTTTGGCCACTTATATCGATACCTAAAATAGTGGTGCTCATCCAGATCAAACAAAACATCAAAAGAAATTTTTTCTAAATTTTTATATATATTTAATTTTGCCATACCGTGATCCTTGTTAAGAAAAACTACATAACCCATATCTATAAATATCTCTTTAAGAGTATCACAATATTGATAAAAATCATTATGAATAACATCAAAATCAATGTCGTCATCCCATGGTATATAATCATTATCTCTGTGCGCGCCCAAAAGTATACCATTGGCAAAATAGGCTTTCAGGCCGGTCTCATCCATTATTTTAGAAACATCTCTCAGAGATTCAGTTCTTGAATTAAAATCAAAATTATCTTTTTTCCAAATTTTATGTTGGTTATTTTTATACCATATCTGCCATTCTTGTAATGATAGCATACTAATTTCTTTATTATTCATTTTTAATTTTCCAAACATCAAATCGATTATTTGTGTATGCACTCTCACACTTTAACCAATCACTAAATTGTTCACGCCTATATAACATATGATTCTTTTCATGGGAATAAACAGGCAAGTCTCCTATGTATATTCCCTTCTTTGAAATTCTATTCATTTCTGCAATTGTTTTTTGTACATATTTATGTGAAGGAAAATACTGAAATACACTATATGCCACAACATAGTCGAACTGATTATCATCAAAAGGCAAGTTTGAAGCTTCACAATTTATAAATTCACAATCAAAAATTGACTTAGCTAAATTAACCATGTTTTTAGATTTATCTGAACCCATATAGTTTTTAGTCTCTTGTAAGAAATATTTTGTAAGAAAGCCGGACCCGGAACCTAATTCAAGCAAATGATCCTCACTTGTTAAATTTAATCTTTTTTTTATGGTTTGTACAACAAAGGATGAAGAAATATTTACCTTTTCCCAGCCATTAATTGCTTTTAAATCATATGATTTTTCTAAAGCCTTCCTCTGCCATACCCCTCCCCAATCAAATTTCATTTTTTATTTTCTGTATAATATCTGTTGTAGAAATATTCTTCGTTCTTGGAAGGTATCTCATAATGCCCATCTCATTGGGGGCGGCTTGCTGCCTTAATAATTCAGGTGTAACATCATTTCCCCTTACAACTAAATCAATATTATTTGCCTCTATAAACTCTTTTGTCATTACCAAAGGAGCAGCTTCAATTACTTCATTAACATAACGACAACTTCTTATTATTTCATATCTATCATTTTCTGGTATGATAGGAGGCCTTTTGTAATTTCCTATATCCTCATCTGAATGTATACCTACAATCAAATAATCACCCATTCCTTTGGCTCTTTTTATTAAATTTAGATGCCCAATGTGGAACATATCTGCAGCCATATCAGTGTATACACGAATCATTTAGTGCTCTTACTATTTTGTTTAATGATTTATCAAATTTTGTACTCATAGTTGATATCCTAAAGCTGTTTTCTACGCCGGCTACACCAGAATAAATAACAATGTCTTTTTGCTTTAAAAAATTATGTAGTTGTTTATATTTCATATTTGGATGCTTAAAGGCTATTATAGAATTACATGGATATTTGTTTAAACATTTTATACCAATTTTTTCTAGTTTTTCTATTAATACGCTCCTTCTCATATCAAACGTACGTTTATTTTTGTCAATCTTTGTTATTGTGTAATCTAATGCATACACTGATTGAACGGGAAGAGTAAATGGCAAGCTACCAATATTATACTTTGTAAGGTCTCCGACATAAGATCTTTTAAAATTTTCCATAGCGCTCCTCCAGACAACGACCCCTAGACCTGGAGTTGATTGTAGACATTTATTGCTACAAAATGAAAATGCGGCGACCCTATTAGATAACTTATACTTGTCATTTGCGCCAAATGCAGATGTTGCATCAATAAAGAATTTGGCGCTTGGAAATAAATCGGACATCCTTTCAGGACAGTAGTTCTCCCCAGAAGACGTCTCGTTTTCTACAAAATAAACATGTTTGACGTTTTTACAACCCTTTAGATCATCGATATTTTTAGATCTAGCAACTTCATACTTAATTTTATAAGCATTCATTATTTCTATGGCTCGGCGTCCGTAAGACCCCGCATCAATTACCAAAGTGTTATCAGGAATTAGAGATGATATCATCGCCTCCATGGCAGTTGTACCAGATCCAGCCATTATCGCAATTCTTCCAAAATATTGGAAAGATGCTTTTCTTAATAACTTATTTTGAAGCCTTGTTAAAGTATTTATGAAATCTTTTTCACGATGACAAACATCGCTCCCCAACCACTGCTTAAGCTTGGTCATGAATCTTGTATTGGTTGGGCCAGGATTTAAGAGTATATTACTCATTTATGAATTCCATAAGATGCTTTATGTTATCATGGCAAGAAAGTCCGACTCTTGGTTTCTTGCCATCACAAGATATTTTTATTATCTCATTGATTCCCACGTATGAAGCTTCTAAGCTTGCAGAGTTATATTGGCCAACAGACTCATGGCATCCGTTATCCAACACATAGACGAATAGGTTCTTTAATGCCGTATCACGTATTGTGTGTGTGATGCCTAGATGCATCAAAAGAGACGCGTCACCTACGAATGCCACAACATCTTTCTCAGTACTGCTAGCTATTCCTAAAGCAATTGCTGGGGAGAGGCCCATGCTTCCTTGCATATATAAAATATTTTTATTTTTAGGAAACATATCGTATATCTCTCTGGAGATATAACCTGTATTTGTTACGTACACTGAATTGTCGCCATGGAAATCAAATATTTTTTGAATTGCTGTCTGCCTACTTAGCATTGTTTTCACCCTCAACCAAAATATAGTTTTTATATTTAATAGTCTCTAAGATGTGACGATCAGTTTCACCCATAACTTTATGTTGTGGGAGTGTATGACGATGTCCTATTATTAAAAGTGGATGTACATCAAATGGCAGACATAGGCTAGTCAGTGGATTAATTACATTTCCTAATCCAGAATTTTGTAAGTAAACACAAGATTTTTTACCAGCTAATTCCGCACCAAAAGCAATTGCAACAGCGTGTGCCTCATTTACAGCCGGAATATGTGTCAAGCCAGACGATAGTATGTCGTTTTGAAATGGTTTTAGAGCGCTGTCTGGTACTCCAGTAAAAAAATGATATCCACGTTTGCTTAAAATATCGAAAAGCTCATGAACCATATTTTTCTTGATTTTCCTTCAATTCGTCGACTCCGATTAGATCAAAAATTGTTGTCATAGGCACCACAAAATCATTTCCGCCAGACAAGCTACCAGATTGAATTACTTCATTTAACATTCTTTGTATTATTTTAACTGCTGCTCTAACTGAGTAGTTGGCGTATATTGCTAAACTAACTCCTGATTCTTTCATTTGATTAACAGTTAGCTGATTGTAAGTTGTCGGCACAATAACTAATGGAGTTACAAGGCCCTCGGCATAGTATCTTTCACAAAATCTCTGAACCTCATCAGGAGTCTTATTTTTGTTATGTATCAGAAATCCATCGCACCCAGCACCCGTATACGCTTTTGCTCTCTCAATAGCTACATCGATACCACGACCCTGGATAAGAGCTTCTGTTCTTGCGATCACAGCGAATCCAGGCTTGTTGTTTTTTTCTAAAGCGGCCTTAATTTTACCTACAGTTGTTGAAGTCTTTTCCAACTCTTTTTTCATCCCGTAAAAAGAACATCGCTTTGGAGATGGATTATCTTCCACACACATTCCCCAGGCACCAACCTTGGAGTACTCTCTAGCCATGCGTATTGTGTTAATGGCACTGGGGCCGCCCTCGTCTGCGTCGACCAGAATAGGAATATCAACACGATCCGCTATTTTATTAATAGCATCAGCATAATCAGCCACATTTAAAATTGATGCGTCAGGAAAACGATTCCATGCATGCATTTCGAAACTAGAAAGCCATATGCCATCAAAACCAGCATTTTCTGCTAATTTTGCGATTAATGCATTGCTAGCGCCACAAATTAAATTTGTCTTAGTATCATCATTTAATAATTCTTTTATTGTCTTCATTTTTTTCCTGTGTAGCAAGAAAGGCTAGATATTTCTCTGCAACATCACGCATGCTACAGTCAATATTATAAGTGTTCTGCACAGTTTTGTTAAAACTTAATTTAGGAGGCTTATATAATTCTATAGGCTCGTAATCCCACTCATCTTCTTCGACTACTACCGCATCAAGACCAGCAATCTCCCTTGTTCCTCCAGAATTAGAACAGATTATTTTACAACCGCTGGCCCGGGCGTCAACAACAACATTAGGACAGTGATCTAACCAGGCTAAATGAACAAAGAATTTTGATCTTTTGTAAAGAGATATAAGATTTTTAATACTTAAATTTCCAACATAATATATTTTCTCATCATGGATAGGTACACTATCAACTTGGCCAGCGACTACCAAACAACTATTCTGGGAAGAGTGTTCTAAAAAATATTGAATATTTTCTTGTAACCTTTTATGAGGGCGCCAAGAAGATGCGCAAGACCAAACTGTCTCGTGTTTATCTAATATTTTTGCTTGTATGGGACTAACATTCTCAATATATTCTATGTCAGCTCCATTGTGTATAACAGTAGAATTTTTATGTTCTCCGAAATACTTTGTTATTAAATTTTTATTAAAATGTGACTGATAAATCACACCCGAGGCATTATTAAAGGTTCTCTTTATGTTGGCATTTTGAAGTTCATAATTTTGAACGCTATTGAAATATATACCATCTAGCCTCTGAATTAAAGGTACCTCGTCGAACACAGTTCGATGAGATTCTATGAAACAGAGTCGAACATCCGGAGTCTGATGATTGTTGAAAAAAATACTTTTTTTTTAAGATACTTAATCAGTTTATTAGCAAAATGGTTTGGTCCGGACGTACTTTGCAAATTGATATTTTCTAAATGTATGTTCATAGTTTTTTATATGGAGCTTTTGCTCTTATTTCCTGTGCAATATCAAATTGCTGTTGTGCTTTAATTTTATCAACATTTAAAGGATTCTCTTTATTATAAACATAAAGTGATTCTTCGATATATTTTGATTTGGTCGATGCCATTTCCAAAAGAGGTAACATTATAGCTTGGTCATACGCCATGGCGTAATATTTACCTTCTTTATCTTTAAGATCCTCTTGATTTAAGTTTTTCCACAAAGAATATCTAAAACTTCTCAAATGTGACGCTCGCCATGCATCTTCGCGAAATAAATTGTTTTTTATCACTTCATCTGAGTATTCTGACGGTTCTACGCCTCTTTGGCCCGTCGGATTGTATACATAACTCCCATAAGTTATTAAACAGTCCTTTTTATCGTAAGTACATGCCAAAGTTGACAGACTATATGAACTAGCTAGCCAATCATCGCCATCAATCAAAATGATAACGTCGTCGGCCTTACAATCAGCTTTTTCTATTGTTCTAGATATATTTCCCAGCGCATAGCGCTTCTTTCTATTTTTAGTCAACTTAAATCGATCATCCAACCCTATAGCACGTTTTGCAACGCCATAACTGTCATCTGAGGACATATCATCGACTAAAAAGCACTCAAAATGACCATAATCTTGCATTTTTAGGCTTTTTATGCACTTTGAGAGCCATTTTTCCGCATTATAGAACGGAATGACGATTTTCAGGTTATGTGTGGTTTTTGGGCTGTTTTTCGCAATTTTAAGATTATCAGATGCAACTTCTTCTATATTTCTCCAAAAAACAGATCCGCGAGTTTGAAGATGTTTAATAATTGTATCTTTACTCTCAAACCACTCCTCATCCTTGTGTTGGACATTGTCATTCAACACCAACTTACACCCTAAAATCTTCGATTCTATAGCTAATCTTGGGCACGTGTCTTTTCCAGGGGGGAGAAGTATAAGACCTCTAGAATTAGCTAGTTTTTTAAGCAATTCTTCGTATTCTAGCCCCCATACTAGCTCATATTCCATATTATGCTCTTTAGCATATAATATGGCGTCTTCTCGACCTTTTATCCATGAAGGAGAGTCAAGTATGATCCATTTGTTGTTTTTATTAGTAGTTCTTAGTTTATTTAAGTAAAACAAGGTATCATCAGAGAATACAGAACTTAAAACAGTATTATTTTTTATAAATGGGAAAATATCTGTATAGATATCACATTGCTTCTTCGACATCCAAAAATTCATTTTAGATCTGGCCAAAAATGAAGCCACTAGCTTTCCGTGATTTGTCGTATGACAATTACACGTATCTTCAAATTTTTCATGTTTTTTGACTGATCTATATTTGCAGAATTTATAATCATATTCTATAACAGAATAATCTAAGTTTTTTGCAGCGTACAGCAAGCACTCTGCAGATACACCAGAAAAATTACCAAAAATCCAAAAACTGCTTTTGTACTCTTGAAGTAAACTTAAATTAACATTCTGAGATAGTATCTTATTAACAGGAAATAGAGAAGAATCAATAATGGCGTCAGTAGTTAGTTCTGCGCCGCCGTTATATTGTTCGGAAAAAGCATCAGATACAAATATGATCATTGATTAGTGGCTAGCTGTGTAAACAAATCATCGACCTCTTCATCCAAATCGACGTTATAAGGTTCTAAAATCTTAATAAATTCATCGTATTTTTTTTCTTCAGTAAATTCTTTGCAAACCCACTTCTGTAGTTCTTTAGATCTTTTTTTAAACCTGCCATGGTCTTTGTACAATTCGTCCATGGCCATTTTTACTGAGCCCTCTTCTGGATAAGCCCACATCGAATCCTTCTGTATTACCCCGTCCCAAACAGCCTCTTTCTGTACAGGCTGAAGAGTATAACTTACCCGGCTAAACATATGTTTATTTTTTATAGTTCCATTCTTCTGTTTAACTGGTTTATAAAGAAAGTCTAGATGTCCGCTCCAATCTGTTGCTATGATTGGAAGCCCATAATATGCCGCCTCAAAAAGAGGCAAACCAAAACCCTCTCCATGTGTGGTGGAGACTATAGCTTTAATTTTAGAATTCGTATACAAAGCGGCCATTTCTTGGTCTGTGAGATAGCCATGAAGTAAATAAATCTTGCACTTCCTATCCGGATAATTCGAAAGTATTTTTCTGAGACCTGATAAAGTACTATTTTTATCAATTAAAGAATTTTTTGCAATATTTGCTTTTATTATTAAGCCAACGTTTTCATTATCTTTAAAATTCTCGATAAAGCATCTTATGGTTTGATCAGTATTTTTTCTTGGAGATAATTGAGCGACGGACAGAAAATTAAAATCTGTTTTCAAATCTAAATCTAATTTTACAGGATCATATTTTCTTACTGGGTAAGAAACAAAGTCAATAGACGTTTGAGGCTTGATCGTGCCCTCTTCTCCTGTTTGTTCATTTTTAAAATTACAAGCTGTGTTTTCATATGTTTGTTTTGAATGATTACTAATCGTAATAATTTTATCCATTAAGAAGGATTTTTCAACCCATACAGGAGCCACCTTGGTTGTTTCAATACCAGCCGTAACCCCAATATTAATAGGAGCTATTTTTTCCCACTCATTAGGAATAGTAACTTGTAGTGATATATCAAATTTTCCACCAGACTGTGTATGAGCAATGGTTTTTGTTAATGTATTGTCTATCCATCGACGTTCTTCATTGTTGTCCCATAGCCAGCTAGTATGTCCCCATATTATAGGCTGTATATATATATCAAATAAGTCTGTTCTACTGCGTAATGCTCTCAAGACAGTTCTTGCATGATGGCCATAGCCGGTTTGTGTTAATATTGGACCTTTTAAAATAACTTTTAACATTTTATGCCTCTTCTAAGCTCCATGTTTTATAACCAACTCTCGTATCCCATGAGCCGTGTTTCTTATGTATCGCAGATATAATCTCTTCCCATCGCGATGTATAGTTTTCAAACTTATAATTTTTATTAACATGGGAAGCGCCTGCGGCGCCCAGAGTCTGGCGTTCCTCTTTAGTCATGTTATATATTTTTTCTAATGCTTGCAAAAAATCATCTTTACTAATTCTATCTTCGTAAATATATGGTATGTCTTGTGAGCCGATTACTGCTTTTGAAACAGGTTCTAAGCCAACACCAAACCAGTTTTCTCCATCAGTAACCTGCTCTTGTAAGCCGCCAGTCATATTAACTATAATTGGGGTACCACAAGATAAGGATTCTAAAGTCGACAACCCAAACCCTTCTGCATCAGAAATGTTAACGGTGACATCAGCAATATTATAGATCGCTGCTAGATCTGGAAAATCAACTTTTTGAGTAGAAAATTGTACTTGACCATCTGTTAGTTTTAATTCATGAATCATAGCTAGTAAATTAGGACCATTAGGATCTTTAGGATCAGTATGCATAATCAATCTTGCTTTGTCATAACCAACTTTATCTAAAAACTCCTTAAACCAAAAAATTAAAGTACCAGGTTGTTTTCTTCTAGCGTTACGGTTATTCCAAAATAGAACAAATTTATCTTCTGAAATTCCCATTTTTTCACGCAAATTCTTCTTATCTTCATTTTCTAAAGATTTAAAAAAATGAGAATTAACAGCATGAGGTAAATAATGTGATTCAACGTCGGGCGAAACTGTTTTTACTATATCATGAGTAAGTTTGGATATACATACTACTACATCATTGGAATCATACCAAACTTTATTATATTTTGGATATGGATAATTGTCCCACACATGATAATAGACCATAGGCATCAAAGGACGAATCTCGTCTTCAATTTCCCAAAGCCATCCAAAAAATCTAGGATCAGTCATGAACCACATCATATCTGGCTTCTCTGTACGTATAATAGATCTAACAGAATCTTGTGTTCCGTATCCATCGACAGGGTATACAACTAAATCATCACCCCATTTGTCTGTTCTCTGAGGCTTATAATCGTTATGTTTGATAGCCCCCCCAAAACATATAAAGCTATATTTTCCTGTCTCCAATAGTGATTCCACCATATAGCGTGTTTGAGTACCAACTCCTGAAGGAGAATAAAGATGATCTGCTATAACAAAAATTTTTATTTTTTCTTTCATTATTTACCTACAATATTCTGTTTTATAAAATTCGCAGCCATAACCAGAAGTGCATGATATACGATTTTTTATAAATTTCTTATTTTCAATATTATAGATTGCTTTCTTGAGTAAGTTAAGAGAATTCTCGGTTTTTTTTGCGCCGCTTGTCACGCGGAATATTTCAGCCTTGTTGGTCTTCGCAGTCCTTTTTAACAAAGCAAAATGAGTTTCAATCTTTTTTGGGTCTAGCCCATGTTTTAAAGCAAAAAAATGTTTATAAAGTGTTAATTGATAAGTGGTCATACGATCTGTTTTTCTTTTCGAATCCCAGCCCCAAGAACAAGTCTTCCAATCAATAACATGATATTTGCCATCTTCAGTTTTAATAACTAAATCAATGTAGCCTTTAAATTTTAGATCTGTTTCGTCAAGCGATTCATAAAGTTCTTCTTCCGCAGAAAATACTTCATATTTGCCAAAATATTCTACAAGAGACGGAATAATATAAGGTAACAGAGTACTGGCCTGGGTTCTCATATCTGTTATAAGTTTTTTATTCAATTTTACATTTTTTTTAGTTAAGCCCTTTACTTCTTCTAAAAATTTGCTATTAAAACAATCGTTTAGCGAATCAAAATTTCTATCAATTTCTCCTAAAACAGATTTTTCACAGACTTCATGCACAGCAGTACCAAAAGCGGTATGCTCATTACCTAAAAATTTTTTTGCTTCGTCAATATAAACTAATTTATGTTTATATGGACATTCATTCCAGATTTTTAATTCTGAAAAAGATATATGGGATCTCATTAACTACTACGCTTTTTTGATGTTCTCGTTTTGGGTTTTGTAGTTTTTTTAACCACTGGGCTCTTTTTAGGGACTGGGCTCTTTTTAGGGACTAAAGAAAAAACCCACTTGCCAATATGCGAATTTTTATAATCGTTGTCCAGCCTAGTATTAGTACCAGAAACACATTCTCCAAGAGTATGAGTATCAGGAGGATTATAGTTTTCTTTTACTATATCCAAAACATCTTTAAATTTTACCCTTTTTCTTTCCTCAGTAAGTTTTTTTCTTAAAGGTAAATTAACATGGACTGTCATCGAGTTATTTTCAATGTTGTCTTCAAATCTAAAATTCATAATTATTCTCTTCGTTGTATGAGCTATCTAGTAAAGACAGCTTTTTATAAATATAGGGACAAATATTTTTTAGGTAATCTCTATCTCCCAAATAATATTCTTCAAACCCTCTAGCGAAATATTCTCTTAATGACACAGTTGAATATGATCCAAGAAATAGTCCTTGTGTTAGGCCATTTAACGTCTTATAGCCCACATCATCTTTCAGAAATGTATCCATTTCCTTGTTATATTCTGCATCACCAAAATCATGATTATCAATATTGTAACTCTCATAGTTTAAAAAGCTTTTTAATTTTGTGCGTTTACTGAGGAAATTTTGTTCTATTAGTCCATCTTCGTATAACAGCGCGCCGAAACCATCTTCTACTGCATGAGCAAATTCATGAATTATGTCATCAATTAAATCATTTTCATCATCTTGTTGGTGGCTGATGTATAGAGCGCTATCAGTATACACAGCATTAATATCTCTTTCTTTAAAATAATCAAAGTCACCAACGTACACTATATCAACAAGTTCTAAAATATGATCTGGTAAAAGCTGATCAACCTTTTTAAAAACTAATTCAAAATCAATATCGTTAACGAAAGGCTCTTTAAAAAAAAGACTTATTTGGCCTATTTTTTGATTTGAAAGCTTTTTATTCTGGCTTTTCACATAACTTACAAGTTCTTTTTTGCTCATTCTCGTTTTCTTTCTCTATTTTTATGCCTTCTTCGACATCTTGAATTGCTTGTTGATAGCCTCTAACCCAATTT
>Ga0098047_10000764_pt1 | contig 12921 bp, 9 predicted proteins | sample 12_taG_FD_92585 | JGI IMG/M metagenome (GOLD analysis project Ga0098047, IMG submission 92585) | Marine viral communities from the Subarctic Pacific Ocean - 12_ETSP_OMZ_AT15267 metaG | ecosystem: Environmental > Aquatic > Marine > Oceanic | place: Subarctic Pacific Ocean | collected 2015-01-16 | reverse complement strand
CAGCTGCCGCTTACCGCACCTTAAAGAACGAAGTAGTTGGCTTTACCAATCTTAGTAAAGAACAACAAATGGCGATTGCCGAGACGAGCGCCCTGCTGGCGGAAATGGGCTTCAGTCTTAGCACACAAGCTGACATCACCCAGACAGCTATGGAAAGCATGAATATGTCGGTGGATGAAAGTCAGGAACTCCTGCTGGATTTGGCAAGTACCGCTCGGTCATTGGGGACCGACGTAGACAAGTTGGGGCAAGCCTTTGTGGCGAATAAAGAATTTATTGTGGGATTCGGAAAAGACGGCGCCAAAATCTTCGAAGAGTTAGCAGTTAAGGCTAAGTCACTTGGGGTCGAGGTAGGCCTCTTGACGAAGACGGCCGATCAGTTCACTAAATTTGATCAGGCAGGTAAGCATGTCGGGCGCCTTAATGCCATTTTGGGGGGACCCTTCCTCAATTCTATAGATATGTTAAATGCTTCCATGGAAGATCCTGCTGAAGCTATCAATATGCTGCGTGATGCAGTCGACCAGGCCGGCGTCTCATTGGAAGATATGGGCAAAGCCGAAAAGATGGCCATGGCCGATGCGTTGGGAATGTCAATTGAAGACATGACTAATATAATGGGCAAGTCAAACGAAGAAATTGAAATTCAACGCATCGAACAAGAACAGTTGGCTGAACAGAGTCGACAGACGATGGCCATCACTGAGCAATTGAAAAAGGCATTTCAGGCCTTCTATATTAATCTCAAACCCTTTTTAGATAATGTACTGGTTCCGATGGTTGGTGTTATCGCTAGCATTGGGGCCGGGATGGGCAAATTTTTTGCCAGCACCGGCGGGATGGTGACGTTCTTTGGAATTATGGGCGCCCTCTTTGGCGCCGGAATCGGTTTAATGTTAGCTTTTACTGCCGCTATTCCCGTAGTCGGCCCGGCTCTTGCCGCGGCCGCCAGCACTATGGTGTGGGGCTACTTGGGAATGGGCGCCGCCATTGGAGGGGGTGTCGGCCTCGTTACTGGTGGCATCGTCGCGGCCGCTTCTGGCCCCGCCGGCGCTTCTGAGAAAAAAGAAAAACCGAAAGCGCGCTTTGCCGCCGGCGGTGTTGTAAGTGGAACGACGACTGCCATGGTGGGGGAACAGGGTCCCGAAATGGTTGAGATGCCTGTGGGCTCCCGAGTATCGAGTGCCCCCACAACTCTCGAATTAACAAATGCCATCTATAAACTTACGAAGAAACTAGATAGAATGAATACTGATCGAGGGAATATAGCGGTGTATGTGGGTGACAAAGAAGTCACCGATATTGTGATTAAGTCACTTAACTCCCCGAAAGGTAAAAGGTTTTTGAGCCCCTACGGGGCCTAGGAGAAAAATATGCCCACCTATGGTAAACCCAATCAACGTTCTCAAAGTGGTCTAGGCGGCCGCCATACTTATAAATTAACCCCGGCTTTACGCAATGACGACTTTTTTGGGATTAAATTTACTCATCTCGCAACCGGGCTCGATCTCGAATTTGAAGGATGGGTGGAAGACTTTTCAGATAATTTTTCTTCTACTTGGAATCCTCAAACGGTTTATGGCCGCATGGATCCTCTGGCTACTTTTCAAGGAACTGCGCGCACTATATCCCTCAGTTTTGCGGTGGCGATGGATGGCCGTGACGGAGCCGTTAGCGCCATGGCCAAGGTTAATCGTTTAATACAGTTTTTATACCCTGTTTATGAGAAGGGTGACACTCGCGATCAAACGGTTTTAAAAGCAGCGCCGCTGATTGGATTAAGGTGGACAAACCTGATTGCTTCCTCGGATCCAGCCGGCACCAAACTCGTGGGTTACTTGGACGGAGTTAGTTATAATCCCGAAATGAGCCAGGGGGGCTTCCTTCTGGGGAAGAGTGAACCCGAGGATACACAACTGTCCCATGCCGACACCGGTGATTCGCAAAGCGGCGCCGGCGTTTCCCTCCGCGGCCCCACCAATCCCTCCCAGATTGGGGGCGGTGAAACAGGGCAGCGTCTGATAAACCGCAACACCACAACCACAAAAGCCTATATACCCAAAAAATTAAGCATTAGTTTAAATTATACCGTCCTGCATACACATTTGGGCGGCTGGATCGAGGGAACGTCTGGCTACGTTTTCGGAAATGAGGCTATGAATGGGAAGTTTCCCAATGCCCAGTATCTCACTTATACCAAATCAGACACAATAAGACAAACGTGGCACACGGAGGCGTCGGAAGCTTTCCAGCAAGGTCAAGTAGGCGCGGGCCCCGCAACATGGGTCGAGTCTGTTGACCGCGAACAGCGGCTCGAAGGGAGCCCCGAAGTCCAAGCCAACGAAAGTGAAGTGCTGGGCGGTGGCGGCCCGGGCAGTGGGCATTAGACATGCCCAACCGCTACGTTGACCGCCCCCTCTTTCGTAATAAAGATGATATGTATGAAAAGTTTTTCCATCGCCGCGGCAAGAAGTTCATCCGCCAGTACGGCACGGGAATACTGTACTATCCTACGGTTAAAGAAATTGCAGCACTTACGCGTGTCCAACATATATGGAAAGCGGGCGATCGCTATTATAAGCTTGCCATTAAATATTATGGGGATGCCCAGTATTGGTGGGTAATTGCTTTATTTAATCGCAAACCCACCGACGCCGACGTAAAGGTCGGGCAACTCCTTCACGTCCCGTTGCCTTTGGAGGCCATTTTACGGGCCTATGAGGACTGAGGCACTCAATTAAATGTCAGTCCCAATAGCTTCGAGAACCCACGAAAATGCCTTTAAAGCGCTGCTACGTCAATTTTATGACATCCATTGCATGCGACAGGCCTGGGCGAAATTTGTCACCAACTATCCCGCAGAGAAGGAAAATTATCAAAAGGATATCAAAGACAACACCACCGGGGACCCGCACGGCTCGCCGTTGGTCGAGACAATCCAGGAGTGCGCCGCCGTCATCGGACCGCTGGCCGAGGGACAGGAGGGGGAAAACGGTCACTACCTGCGCGCCCACGACCCGGACAACTCTCATGCGGCCGGCGGTAGTTATTTTATGTATAACTTCACCGTTTTTAAAACCATCGGACTTATAAGCGGTCTTAATCCGAAAGTGATGACCCGGTTTCAACATAATGCTGAGGGCTGGACGGTGGCCGAAATCGCGAATTGGATTAACGGCAATCAGGACATCATCTGGAGTCAGGCCTGGCAATACCAGCAAGACAAGCGAAACCTGCCCCCGGCGAAGAATTCACATCCCGACGCCGGCCAACTAAAAGTAGTGGTCGGAAAAGATGGTGCCGACGACGTCGAAACGACGGACGACATTGAGGAGCTTTATTTTCTATCCCCCAGTGTCTTGAATTATATCGCGCGCAAGGCTGTGTCACTGCGCGAAGAGTCCGAACAGACTGAATCCGAGTTTGTCACGGGCGCCGTCGCCGGCGGTCAATCACAAGCCGAAGCCGCGGCAGCTGGCGCTGCTAACGAGACTGTCGCGGGCCTTTCCGCCTCCGCAGCCCTGTACAGGAACTTATATGTGCTCCTTATGAAATTGATCAAGCAGATCGACGAGATGTCGAAGCCGAAGTATCGCAAGAAGTTGGTGAAGGATGACGGCAGGAACCCCAGTATGTCATATTCCGCTTATAAAGCGGCCGCCGACTTTATCAGCGACGAGAACACTACAATGGCCATTTTAGATAACCCGATCGATTCTCCTGACAACAAGTTTAAACGATTCCGGCTGGACAAATATGTCCGTCAACCAGCCGGGCCGAGGGCCCTGTACGATATCCAGGAAGTTCCGGGCATCAAAGATTTTGAAGCTCAGACGCTCTTGACTCCTGCAGCGCAGGGCGTGATGACCATGACCCGCGATGCCCCACTTACCGCCGCCTACGTCCAGTGGATGACTGACCAGGTCGAAAAGGTCGGCGGCCGTGAAGGGGGGTCGTCGGGCTCTCTCTTTGTCGACATAAGCGCCGCCATCACGGCGCTGATCGAAGATCCGTACATCGGGGTCTTCGCGGGGCTCGCTACGCTTGGTACTGAGGGCGCCGCTGGAAGTGGCTACAAAGTAATCCGGCAAAACCAAATGCTCGATCTCATCATGGGCTTCTTTGGGAATTCGACTAGCCCGACGTCCCACGATCGAGGCGCGAACTCCACCGAGCAACAGGAAGAGTCCGGGCAACTGGCCCGCGCGGAACCGGTAAGGCAAAATTTAGTCCCGATGGATTTCCAGTGTTTCTTATTAGAAAATATTCGTTCCCTTTCAAATAATCATCAGCCCTCTTATAAGTATATCCATCCCCTCACTACGGGGGGCGAACCCGGCCTCGTTCAAAATAAAATTAACAAGACTATGGACGATGACGAAATAAAGGCCATTCTTCAGATGTGTCCAGCCGCACAGGCTCTTTTAACCCCCTACTTAAAGATTTCACGGGTGGACTACAATGAATTTAATAAGCCCATCGGAGACCCCCGGCCGTTGGAAATCCCTAATTTTTTACCTGCGAACATCCATAAAGATAAGCTGCTCCTGGCTTCCAACAAGGGTCGACTCCCGGGCGCTGGCATTAAATCCTTTACCTGGAGTCTTGATGGAGTGCAGCCCGCCGAAGTAGATAATAATATTAGTGCCACTTTAGAAATGTATTTTCAATCGGTGTCAGATTTTTTTAATAACCAAGTGCAGGCAGGTTTAGACGACAAAGCCACATATTTAGATTTAGTTATTTCATCGCCCGGACACGCCAACGACAACGACGAAGATGTGACGGTCAAGGATGCCCAATGTAAGGGGCGCGTTCAACAAGCGCTCGCCAATCAATACAAGGGAGCGAAGTATAGGATTAAAGTCGTGGCTGGCTGGTCCGATCCGGGCACACAAGCTCTTCAGCACGTGATGGGTGCCGCCCAGGCCGACGCATTATCTCGAGCGCTCCGAGCATCAAAAATAAGTCTATTTCTACAACAAACCCGTCATGAATTTAAGTTCAACCAAGATGGAAGCCTTAGCTTAACCATTGAATATCAAGCGAGCTTGACAGGCGCCTTGGTGGGCCCCACCGCCGACATCTTAGGTCCTTCGGGTGCAGCGATAGCGGACGCGATTAAAGTCCAACAAAATGTGGTCGACGAGTTAAAAGCCGATGAGGAGCGCGATGAGGAGAAATATAAAGAAGAACTGGAAGAGTTGAAGAAGCTGCGAGGGGAAGATAGACTTCAAAAATATAAAAAAGTATTGGCCAATGTATATGAAAGTGGCCATGTTCATAGTCTCGTTGTAAACCCGCAGGAGTTTCTGGAGGAGCGGGCTGCTGACCTCACCCCCCAGGAACGAGCACAGCGAGCTAAACGTAAGAATAGTACAGCGCCCAGAGTTTTGGTGGGGTATCGAGGGGCCACACGCGGCCAAACTGAATTACTGGATGCCCTAGCGACCGCGGAAGACAGCGAAGAGGCAGCTGATCAGACCTCCGAAAATATGACTCTCCGCTTAGATGCACTAGAGGATGATCCCGGTAGTGTGACACTTGTCCCCTTTATGTATCTGGGAGATTTGTTGGACGCCGTGCTGGCTCAAATGGAAGAAAATCATGGGTACCCCCTAGACTTTCTCTTTTTCCTTTCCGAGGTCGAAATGATCGATCCGTTGCTAGCGTTACAAGTTAAAAATATAGGGGAAATTATGAAATGTGGCCAGGACATTCGCAATGCTGCTTTTATGGAGGCCCTCGCAGCCGGCCGGCCAGAAACCGATCCCGTCGGCGCTGGGATTACACAACTGCTAAATATCGGAGACATTCCCATATCCATGGACGCATTTCAGGTTTGGTATAAAGACTATATAGTGAAGAAAGATCGGGATAAATATTATTTTTTGCATTTCGTAAAAGATATCTGTGCGGAGTTGATAACCAGAGCACTTTCTTCTAAATGTTTTGGGCCCGATGTGAAGTTTACACAACGCTTTGATGCGCAGCCTATCGCGATTCATAAGAGCAGCGACTTTACCCCCGGGAGAACGCTGCCCGTGTCGTTTCTTAATAAACAACAGAAGAGGCTCAAACCGCGGACGAAGCCCCGCAAGGTGGCGATGGGGATGATTTTGCTGGCCACCGATGCTAAACCTAGAGCCTTAGACGGCCACTATGGCACGGATATGAAACAAGGAGTTTATCACCATTATTTGGGGAGCAGTTGTGGGCTCGTTAAAACCATCAATTTTAATCGTGAGGAGCAGCCCTATTTGCGAGAATCTAAAATTCAAAAGGCCGGCGAATTGGGAGCCGAACAATTGCGGGAACTCTACTCCGCTGACCTTGAACTTCATGGAAACAACCTCTATAAAAACGGACAGTATGTTTATATTAATCCACGGCTTGTGGGAGCAAGCAAGGATCAGCTGACCCTCTTGGGGTTGCATGGATATTATTTAATAACAGGAGTGAGTTCAACTGTTACTGAAAATAGTTTTAATGTTAGTGTGAAGGCGCTACATGAGGGAATAGAATTTGGAGGGGGAAATGTATTGCTGACCCCCGAAGCTTACCAGAACTTGCGCGCCGAGGCCGAACCCCATCAGGCGCCCGGCGTTTCGGCCGAAACGTTCGTCGAGCCGGATGCCGCCGCACCTGCACCGGGCTCGGGCCGCAGCACCGAGGGAGCAGCGGTGAACCGGCAGCAGGGATCCCGCGAATCGGCCGCGCAGGCCGATAATCTGGCAGCGCTCCACGCTTACAATCCCGGCAACCCCAACGCGTCGCCGCCGGTGCCGGCATCGGGCATGAGTACGGATGAATACCTTTATCACATGCGCGTGGGTCGGCGCACTGATGAACTCGGGGCCATGGGCACATCCCCGGGGGCGGTTGCCGGCATGACCGCCGCGCATAATCAAGATCCGTATGTTGTCGCCAACCCGGACTACCGCATGGCCGGCCCGGAGCGCGCTGACATGGCCGAGGGGTTCACCACAGGACAACCTTAATTATGGCACGAAACAATTTTTTAGATTATACCTTCTACGACCGCACCCATCCGGCCGGTAGCAATACCTTATCGGCGGAGTCCAATTACTTCCAGCGGTCCTTATATCGTGATGTCCTTTATCCCGCGACGGTGCCAGCCCCCCTAGATACCTGGTATGGAAGAATCTATTACGGAAAAATCGATCCAATTCAAAATAGCGTGATTGTGGATACCGCAAATTTAAAGCCTATTACCACCAGCAAGGGAACTAATTTGTATGCTTTAGAATGTGTGGTGGATGCCTTTGAGGCATTTGCCGCGCATATGCGAGACGCGCAGATCCTTGGATTTTTATCCCCTAGTGGCAACGATGCGTTGGCAGCCCCCCAGGCTCGCCGTGCATACGAAGATCCTACCCATGCGTATGAAAACTATCTCGGCACTGTTTTTAGCGCTTTCAACACTAAAACGCCTCTGTCGAAAAGAAGGAAAATTAGAGATTTTACCTCTTTTCTAGAGGTCTACGTGCCGTATTTGAAACATGTCGCAGCCCAAGCGCCAGTTACAAAGACTGCTTTCGTTTTAAGTCGCCAGGTTAATGTCTATCATTCCGGGCTTTCTGTGGCAATAGATAAGGGCGATCCCGAGAGAGACGCGGGTAAGTATAAGAATTTTCTTAGGGATCCTAATTTTGCCTTTTATGCGGGCTGCGCCAAAAAATTTGGTTTCTTGATTAATAAGAATATGCCGTGGACTCTGACATTCGATTTATTTAGCAACGCATCTTTGAAATATATAAAAAACTATTATACCGTCCAGCTGGGGCCCGTTACTAAAAGAAACTTTTTTCAGGCGAATTATGTACCCACGTATTTAACTGACCCGGAGCACCTTAAAGTTACTTTGATCAGGTCATATATAGAGTTTGTGAGACAAAATCCCTCTGTAGAAACTCCGGTTTATAATCCCAATTGCCCCGCATCCCCGGATAAATATACGATGGAGACCTACTATCGCCTAACGCCCCAGGCGCCGGCGCTGCGGGAGCAACTCACTGACGATTATATCATAAACTTATATTTGATGCTGCGCCACAATGAAACCAAGAAGCCCTTCCGTCTTAGCGGCCAATTTTATTCTAACCTAAGGGGTGTTTACGCGTCCGCCCACAATAGCAATCTGAGCGCGCTCCAGAATGCGGCGTCTTATATTAATACTGTGTTTCGGGAGTATATTTACAGCAAGAATTATCTCCAGTATGGGAACATAAAAAGCATAAATTATTTGTTAGAGCTTGACATAGGGCCAGAGTTTGGTACACTAGAGAGTACAGGGATTTCTGCGGGGGCTCACGTCACCGATGCGCAAGCCGACGCCGCCTCTGATTCCTAAGGAGCATTAGTGCTATTTCAACTATTAGATACAAAAGCCGAATGTGCTGGTTATTATGCCAATAATAGGATTAATTTTCGCGAGCCTCTTCCCACTAGCGGAGAGACGTGGGAGTATTCTTCTCACCTACCGGGGTCTACGTATGAAATAGGACGTATTTACAGCTCCGGAGGCTCTCTTACAGACGTTTGTCCGCCCGAGTTGGATGAGGAGTGGGAGACGATTAAGAAAACGCTTAAATCGTGCCTCAAGGCCTTCAAAACTTCACGCCTTTCGTTGAATAAAAATTGTTTTTATGACGTACTTCCTCAATACTTCTTATATGAGTACTTAAATACGAAAAATAAGATAACCAAACACGTCTTGGACACCCACTCGCGGCCTGCCAATTATGATTTTATGTATAATCTCCTTGAGATGGTGGCGGACATTCGTTCGCACCCTTTAAACATTGAGGTGGGTCCAATCAAACATCTTTTAAGTTCAGTGCGCGGCAAGAACTTTCAGCGAACCCTACAGAGCATTAAACCTGTGTGTGATTATAATCCATGGGGGACTGTGACCGGCCGTCTGACGACTCAGCCGGGTACCTTTCCCATTTTGACGATGAATAAAGAATTTCGTGGATGCGTCAAGCCCCAGAACGATTGGTTTATTGAGCTTGATTTTAATGCCGCCGAACTGAGGACCCTTATAGCTCTCACCGGAGAGGAACAACCTAAAAATGACATTCACGCCTGGAATGCGAAGAAGGTATATCGCGGCCTAGTAACCCGGGACGAGGCAAAGAAAAGAATTTTTGCGTGGATGTACAATCCCCAGTCAGAGGATCTCCTCTCGAATAATGCTTACGATAAGGAAGCAGTTAAAAATCAGTATTGGGATGGCTTCAATGTTAAGACAGATTATGGTAGAATAATAGAAGATGTAGACGAACACCACGCTCTAAATTACATCGTTCAGAGTACTACCATCGATATAGTGCATGAGCAGGCTCACAAGGTCTATGAGCTTTTAAGGGGGAGAAAAAGCCGTCTTGCCTTTTTAATTCATGACGCAGTTTATATCGATTTGGCTGAAGAAGATCGCTACGACCTTTTAAATTTACTTGACGCCTTCCGGAAAACGCGGTATAATGTATTCAAAGTCAATGTATCGGGCGGTAAGAATTTGGGAGACCTGAAGGAGCTGAAATTATGATGAAGAAAGAATATGACAAACTCGTTCGGGACAGGATCCCTGAAATTATAGAGGAGACGGGTAAGCGCTATGAGCTCCGTCAGGTGGATCACCAAACCCTCCGGCACTACGCCTTTCAAAAGTTGAGGGAGGAAATTGAGGAATTCATTGAGAATCCGTGCGCCGAAGAAGCCGCAGATGTGATGGAAATTATGAATTTTATTTGTCATCGGAGCGGTATCAAAGAACAAACTATTGTGGCCGAGGCCATCGCCAAACGCGTTAGCCGCGGCGGCTTTGACCTGGGCTTCATTTTGGATTGGGTTGAGGAAGATTGAAAGTCGTCGGTTTGGGCAAAGCAGGATGTAACATTGCGAAAGCTTTCTCAAAGTTTCCGCAGTATGAAACCTTGAAAATCGATAGTACCCGAGAGGCGGATATTACTATTAAGACCCGCGCCAGTCATGAAGAATACGATGCTCACTTCCCCAGCCTTAAGCGGAAACTAAAGATGAACGATAGCGATGTCTTTGTGATAGTCGGCGGTAGCGGGAAGATTTCCGGTGGCATACTTCGGTTATTAGAACAACTCAAAGGTAATCGTATACGCGTCGTCTATATTCAGCCTGATCTCAGTTTAGCCAGCGAAGTACAAAAGATGCAAGAAAGAGTTACGCGAAACGTGTTACAGGAATATGCGCGCTGTGGGCTATTGGAGATGATTTATCTTATTGACAACCAAATGGTAGAAAAGGGAATTGGGGAGGTCCCCATCCTTGGCTACTATGATGTGTTGAATCAAGCTATTGTGAACACTTTGCACATGATTAATGTTTTCCAAAATAGTGACGTTGTGATAGGGAGCTTGATAGAGCCCTCCGCCGTGAGCCGGATTGCAACGCTGGGTATCCTGAATATTGAAGACCAAGAAGAAAAATGGTTTTATGACTTGACAACCGCGCGCGACGTGGTATACTATTATGGTATCAATGAGGAACAGCTGAGAGAGGATGGCACTTTGTTTACGAGTATCACACAGTATGTGAAGTCGAAGGTGGCATCCGGTATTAATGTTTCATACGGGGTGTTTCAAACTTCGTATGAACAAAAATATTGTTATTGTATTAAGTATTCATCTATGGTACAATCATATGTAGACGATCAGGATATTGGCTGATCGTACTTTAACCCAACTATAAGGAGATAAAAATGGGTATCAATTTAGATAAGATGAGAGAAAAGCTCTCGTCACTACGTGGAGACGGCAACTCAAATGACACTTTCTGGCGTCCCGAAGACGGCGACCAGACTATTAGAATCGTTCCGACGTCGGACGGAGACCCCTTCAAGGAAATGTGGTTTCACTACAATGTCGAAAAGGGCGGTTTCCTATGTCCCAAGCGCAACTACAGCGACGAGTGTCCTGTATGTGAGTTCGCCTCACAATTGTGGCGTGAAGGCGCAGACAATAACGATGAGCATAGCAAGAAGGTCGCAAAGTCCCTCTTCGTGCGACAGCGTTTCTTCAGTCCCGTGATCGTTCGCGGTGAGGAAGAGAAGGGTGTGCGTATATGGGGCTATGGCAAGACTGCCTATGAGAACCTCCTGACGCTTGTGCTGAATCCGGAGTATGGTGACATCACCGATACCGAGACGGGCACCGACCTGCAGATGACCTACGGGAAGCCGCCAGGGGCTTCCTTCCCCCAGACGAAGCTCGTGCCTCGACGCCGATCGTCCCCGCTTTGCGAGGACCTGACGCCTGAGAAGTGCGTTGAGCTGCTGGACAGCATTCCAGAGTTTACTGGTTTGTTCGAGCGAAAGTCGACCGCCGACGTCCAAACCATTCTCGATACCTTCGTTAACGCACAAGTTGACGACCCCGAGAGTGTGAGTACTGAAACTGAGAAGTATGGTAAAAACGCGGCTGGTGAAACCAACGCTGTTGATGCGGCTTTCGCAGAGCTTGGCGCTCTCTAATAATCCCCCCCACAGGGAGGCACAGGGTTATCAGGTGTCTCATACATATTGCGATCAAAGAGGCTCTGAGAAGTTTGTTTGATTGGCATCACAATTTAGGAGGAAAACAATATGTTACAACAACTAACTGTTAAACAGTTTATAAAAACGTATAATGACGCACAGGTTTATTATGACTTATCCTTTCAGCGCCGCTTTGGTGCTTGGGTAGGACGGCAGATGAATAGATATCTGCTTAAGCTTTTCGGTGGAAAAGCTCACACACTTATAGTGGTCGCGGATGTGGCGCAATGTCTACAACATTCACGCCTTACCGGGCAAGTTAACAGCGCGAAGGCGTTTGAAAAAATTCTCGAACGTGGCTATAAGTGGATTTCCCTAGATGGTCAACATCGCACGAAGACGACACTTAAGTTTTTCAATAATGAAACGACTATCACGGGTGAGTTTGTCGATGCGCTGGGGGAACCCTATGGCCTCACCAATGTTTACTGGAAAGACGTTCCAGCTGCTCTCAAGAGCGGCTTCTTAGGAGCGCTCCTGGCTGTATCTCATGAGGTCGACTCTTTGTATGAAGATTTATCTCAACACTTCCGAGACCTTAACAGTGGCTCTGCCACTAATGATCAGGAAGATCGTAATTCATATAGTACACCAGTAGCCGAGTGGATTAGAACACATCGCGATGCGTATCGAGCATCACTCGCTCGAATGGTAAGTGGTGCGGATGTACTGCGAATGCTGGATGATGAATTGCTGGCTAAGTTTACGATGGTGATCATAGACAGTTACCGTACTAAAGAATTTACGGTTGATCCCGATGTAAATAAGGATATGTTGGATCGCTTTTATACGATGGGTGTCGGATGTGCCGCCTTGGGGTCCAAAGCTTCACCATATGATCCTGCCGCATTCAAGCGCGCGCAAGAAATTTTGGATATGGCTATGCGAAGTTTTGCTGATCAAACCTACTATCCGCCATCTAAGTCTATTGCTGCAAAAGCGGCATGGTCCACGCTCCATGCGTGTGAATGGGCGGTCGATAACGGTTTTGTTATCACCAATTACACTGACTTTTTCGATGAGGTCAAAAAGATTGATGATGATCTCTTCGATCAAGGCGAGCGCGCTTTTATTGCGGCTAAGGACGCGAAGATACAAGCCGGAGAAGATCCTGCCGACGTCCCGCGCGGCCGCTACTATCACGCATGGACTACGTTGCCCCATCAAAAGGGTCCACGCAGAAAGCGCCGTGCAGCCATCCAGTCCAGACTTGATACTTATGTAGCTACAAACGATCTCGCATCGCTAGCAATGGTGGAGCGACAAGATTTGGCTGCGTAGGGTTACTCCCACAGGGAGGCACAGGGTTATCAGGTGTCTCAAAT
>Ga0098047_10000763_pt1 | contig 12925 bp, 12 predicted proteins | sample 12_taG_FD_92585 | JGI IMG/M metagenome (GOLD analysis project Ga0098047, IMG submission 92585) | Marine viral communities from the Subarctic Pacific Ocean - 12_ETSP_OMZ_AT15267 metaG | ecosystem: Environmental > Aquatic > Marine > Oceanic | place: Subarctic Pacific Ocean | collected 2015-01-16 | reverse complement strand
GCGGCGATACGCCACGCAGGGGCGTCTAGGGCACACACCAACGTCCCAAGACAAAGCACGGATATGGAACGGTGGTCCTAATGGATTCAAGAAAGAAAGCACAAAAGAATATTGGGATAAAGTAAAGACTGAAATTGAACAGACCCAATAGATAAATAATCAATAGATGATAAAAACAAGGAGATGTCATCATGGATCATTCAATAGGTGATAGAGTAGTAAATTCTGGAAACCTTCGCATGGGAAGTGTATTAGAAATTAATCTTCAAGAAGATAAATTAAAAATTCAATATAGTGATGGCATCACAGAGTGGGTTGAAAATGTAAAGGTGACTAATTTACTAATCGACGAAAGTGATTTCTCGTCTAAATCGTTCATACAAGATTAGTTTTGAATTCTTCTCACGTTTATGGAACATTTGGACCAATTACTCCGTCGGAATTTCCGGGTGGAAGAGCGGAAGCACCGACTTCATTAAACCTAGCAGGAGAGGGAAATGGTAGACCTTTATCTTTGAGTGTAATCACAACAAAGTTCTTTTTCACAATCTGCTGGTTTATAATCACAACTATTTCCATAAAATTTTTCTCTATTGGTACAACAGACCCCATCCTTACATTTTTTATTAGCCTTCCAACAATATAGATTGGATTTATAATTTATATGAGGTTGACCAGCACAATCATGATATGATTTATCATCAACACATATCCATTTATTAGACGGTGTATTTTCGAGATCAAGGACTGGTTGTTTTACTTTGTAACAACAAGAACCTTTAACAATATCTGGATCATGTGCTTTTTGCCTCGACCCGGCAGGAGAGGAAAATGGTCTAGGATTTATAGGAAACAATGATTCATCAAACCCACCAAACCTATTAGAGTTTATAAAAGACTGAACCAGAATGCTTAATTCTGCTAGGTGTTCTTGTGTTGATAATATTGCGGCTTCTAATGAAACAGACTCGACCTGATTGTCTTCTTTTCCGCATATTTTTGAATTATCCCAATTTCCATTTGAATTTATACAGAATTCTTCTGATGTATAAAAACAAGAATCAGAAAACAACGAACCATCACAACTACCAGAATCCGGCGACGAAATTGTTTTAATTTTATCTTTGTCTTTTGTTGTCACATAAACGTGAACAATATAATACCCATCAGAAGTTATAATTTCTTCGGTAATTTGATCCGTTATTAATAATTCCTCTGAACCATCCGAGGCTAATCTATAATTATGAATTTTAATTCGACCCGTATTGGAGGAAGACCCGACGAATTCAATTTCATACAAATCTTTCACGTTGTGTTTTATTGAAAGATTGCGAAAGGATTTCTCACTTTGAAATCCCAAAATGTTTTTAATTATTGATATTTTCTTTGTTGAGGTTGTAGATGATACTTGAATCTGTGGTACTTCTTCAAAGTTCACAGAAGAGTACCGGTATACCCCATCTGCAACTGATATTGTGGTTTTGGGCCTTGCAACTATTATATTTTCTTGTTCCAACGATTCAAAATAATAGGTTCCATTAAAATTAGCATTAATAGAATCGGATTCTTCTATTTGCCAATATGCATCAAACAAAACGAATTCATCATCAGCATCAATACCATCAAATAGGTTTAAAATGTTTTCTAAATCAATTTTATTTTTAGAATGACTATAATCAATGAGTATTTTACTTCCGCTTCCAATAACAGATATTACCGGAGTTGTCCTGATTATACTCTTTTGCGCTGCTAAATCATCAACAGAGTTTAGAAATTGAATAGAAGATTTTAAAAAAATATCAGAACCGACTAATTGATATTGGTCGGTAGAAACACCCTGTTTTTTTGCTTTTCTTTTTCTATAATTTTGATAATTTGAACGGGCCATATTTTCCTCAAGATGCTATGTAGCATACAGTTTGAGATGATGCATCTTCCGATTTAACAAAAATTTTATTTAAATTGCTACAATCTAAGAAAATTGATTCTCCGGCCTCTAGTATATAACCATTACCTGGACTCGTAATCAATTTACTGCTTCCCACGAGAATATGCGAAGTGTTATTTGGATGTGCTTTTACATGAACACCACTCTTTAGGCTAGTTGCTGTGCTCAATGCTTGTGGCGTGCTGTCTATGCTATTCTTTCCGCTATAAACGTTACTGGGCTGTTCGATTTCTGTGATCTTTGCCCGTATCTTACCCGAGGTCATATCGTTTCTGATGCCGGTAATGTTTTCGGTTGATCTGTTTATTGATGAAAGGTTGGTAATCAGAGGTTTGGATGAATCCTCTAAGGAAGCGATTATGTCCGCATCGTCTATGCTGACTTCATTGGACACAGATGTGTTCAATGCCGATGTGGCTGTGATTTCTACAGCCCCTGAATTTTCACCTCTAATTATAACAGGATCATTACCAGATCCAGAAGTGAATCCTTGTATGCGAAGGGGTGGTTCTCCCCCATTTGTTACGCCGACGGTGCTTGATATAACAACATCGGCAGAAATGCCAGCCCCGACAATATTGACGTTAATTGCATCCCCCGAAGACCCGACAGTTGTTCCATCTCCGGTAAAGAGTTTGGTGAAGACATATTTGTCTCCATCATACCCATACGCCTTGATTGAATCGGTTCCTGCTGAGAGATATCTTCCGCCACTAATATTAACAGATCCCGTCACTTCTATTGAATCTTCTAAGTTTGATAGACGCCGCCCGCCAGTAACATATACGGGAATGCCCATATCTGAACCACCTTCTCCACCAGCAGTTGGACCAGTATATCCTTGAATGTTTATTGCTTGACTGATTGATACGCCACCCGTCACTTCGACGGGATACCCTCCACTTATTCCATATATGGACCCAGAAATTCCTACTGGAGTACCACCGCCAGTTGAACCAGCAACTGCAATATATTGAAATTCTGCTGTGTTGCCTGTATCATAATTAATTGCATAAAAAGCACCAGTCCCTTGAATGTATCCATCAATCTCAACTGGTCCGGAGGCTCCATATATCGCTACAGGGAGAGGTTCGGTTTGAGTTGTTCTATATGTGTTGAGACTATCACCCCACGCAACCTTAGACAGAGGAACATGAACACCTGTCAGGCCACTGCCAGAAGTGTTGTAGTCTGTTGCCATCTCTGCTGTGTTTCCACTAACGTCAATGATAATATTAGGATCAGTGTCGGGCATTAAATATCTCCAGTTTTATACTTGAAAGGATTAATAATAATACTATTATGTATCATAATATATATAAGTTATGGAGACGTAAATGATATTCGATAATTCTTTCAAGGCTAAATTTTCGAAAATGGTAATAGACAACGTATTAGATAATAATATCGAATATATTGAATCGGTTATAGAATTAGCCGAAAAGTTTGAAATTGACGTTAAAGTTGCTGCAAAATGCCTAAGTAAACCAATAATAGAAAAGATCCAAAAAGAAGCACAGGAGATAAATTTAATGTCTCCGACCACAAAACTCCCATTTTAGGGGTTGACATGATCAAAAAACACATTATACTACTAACCAAGTAACAGGGAGTTCCTGTTAATAATAAGATGTGGGGAGTTCCCACAAAACCAAAAAGGAGAAAAACTATGAGTTTTTCAGATTTTAAAAAGCGTTCTCTAAACAGTATCGATGAGTTGAGCAAGAAACTCGAAGCAACCAATTCCAAAGAATCGTTCAAAGATGAACGAATTTGGCGACCAGAACTGGACAAGGCTGGAAATGGATACGCTGTTATCCGCTTCCTTCCCACTTCAGAGAATGAAGATGTCCCTTGGGCGAAGTACTATTCTCACGGTTTTCAGGGTCAGGGGGGGTGGTTCATTGAAAACTGCCCAACTAGCCTCGGCGGAAAGTGCCCTGTGTGCGAATCAAACAGTGCCCTTTGGAATAGTGGCATAGAGTCCGATAAGGACATTGCCCGAAATCGAAAACGTCGGCTCCATTATATCTCGAACATCTTTGTTGTGAGTGACCCGGCAAACCCAGAAAACGAGGGAAAGGTTTTTCTCTTGAAGTACGGCAAGAAGATTTTTGACAAGATTCAGGAAGCAATGCAACCAGAATTTGCCGATGAAGAAGCAATCAATCCATTCGACTTTTGGGGTGGTGCAAACTTCAAAATGAAGGTTCGTAAGGTTGCTGGTTATGTTAATTACGACAAGAGCGAATTCTCTTCGCCTTCTGCTCTTCTCGATGGCGACGATTCGTTGCTTGAAGAGTTGTGGAAGAAGCAACATCCATTGCTTCCTTTCACGGATGCATCGTCATATAAGGAATATGATGAATTGAAGACAAAGTTGAATCGTGTTCTTGGAAACGATATTCGTTCGACCGAATACGAAACCAAAACAGTTGAAGATTCATCTTCGGAATCCGAAGGTAAAGAATCCGAAACCAACACCGGAGGCGAAGATATGGATGCCTTGTCATACTTTGAAAAGTTGGCAAACGAGTGATTTAAATATCACTAACCATTTAAAAAGAGAGGGATTCCTCTCTTTTTTTATTATCCTAATGTGTTTCTCCACGGCGGAATAGATACATTTTTCAGCAAACTAATAGTCAACGGATCAACACCATTTCCCGAATTCGACACACCAGAAGGTTGCGATTCTTGTTCGGGTGGTGGCATTGAAACCATTCCACCACCCGATTCCACTTGTTGTGATGATGTGTTTGTTGTGTTGTTCTTTTCTACATTAGTTAACACCACATTCTCATACATTTTTTGAATTGTTGATGTGACTAGCCCAAGTGGAGACTTTCCAATAGTGCTCATAATGCCATTGGCAACATCTCCCATTGCACCAGAAAGTGGTAGTATTGCTTCTGGTCCCTTTTCGCCAACAATCACCTTAGTTGGTTCTGTTGCAATCCCACCAGATTCTAAAGCCGGTAATGTTTCATATGAATTGGTTGATTTATTTAAAACCTTGACCATATTAATTTTGCGGTTAATTGTGGTGTTTTTGTGTTCGTCAGGCGGACTGATGTTGAAGTAAACCTTATTAGTGTTTTTTGTTTTCTTGTCTGTTGCGCTGTGATGTTTATTTTCTGTATTTTCGTTCTCGTTTACTGTCATCTCGGAAATATCATTTATATTTTTATTAATCTCGGAAATATCATTTATATTTTTATTAATGGTATTATCTAAACTTATTATTTTGTTGTCAAAATGATAAGCGGACCTTGCGGTGTATGTTTGAGTGTTTATTTTGTTACCATCTATTGTGATATTTTTGTTGAATTTGTTAAGAATGTTGGGCGAGGATGATGTATAATATTTTTCCAATGAATTATTAATTGTACTGTTATTCGTGTTTGATGTGTTCTTAACATCTTTGGATGGTTGTAAAAACAACTTTAAAATTTTTGTCAATTTATCATCGATATCCAATACATCAATTTTAGGTTTATGCTTTATTTTGTCTGTTGTGTGTTTGCCTTCGTCTGGTTTTTCCGTTTCCTGTGTGGGAATGGAATATGCTCCTGAATCCTCTTTGCTTATGTTCGTAAAATCTTTATCTATTAATGAATGATAATTCAAGAAAGACTTCAAATTTTTCTTTGAAACCCTTTTCTTTTTTCCTTTGTTGGAATTGTTTTGAATAATAGAACCAAGGGCCGACTCGGTCAACCAGTCCCCCTTGTTCTTTTTATCGTATGTGTTTTTTAGAATATCGTCCGTCATTGTTGCACACTTCTTTCTAATATTTTCTTATTTTCCTCATCTATATATTCCCTCAACAGTGCCACATATATGTCTCGCTCCCATGGAATTAATGATTCTATTTCTGATAAACTGTATTTGTGGTGTTGTATCATCTGAAAGTTTAACGTGAAATAGTCATACAGACTAATGTGGCAGAGGGCTATAGAAAAAAATCACTTATACCACTAAACACAACCCTCCTTTCGATGTCGTCGGATGCTGTGTATTTAACTTCCTGTTCTAGTCTGGGGGATGTTATTAAAAAATCCAACAGTTTCGAAAACTGTTCGTTGTTTAAATGGTTGACAAAATCTTCTATTTCTTCTCTGGGATAATCCTCGGATTTAAAGGACTCTTTATTGCTTTCTATAGTACCGATACAATCTACTACATTGTCATAAAGGTCTGTTACTTCCCCATCATGCCGTTCTATAATGCTTCTAATTGTTGGATATTTCATATGAACCAGAACATCATCATTTAGTTTGATATTTTTCGTATGATCTTTGGGAAATTCTACCCCAATAGATGTTAGATTTATCTCAATAGGAATGTTCTCTCCCGTCTCTTGACATGTTATGGTGGGTTGCACTATTTCTCCGACAGATTTGGCTCGCAACTGTAAGAAAATATATTCAACATCAAAGAGAGGCATATCTTCTACACCCTCGATGTCGGGGACACAAGATTGAATAACTTCACTAATTGACGTGTATATCTGTTGGATGTCATTGGTTTCTTGTGCGACTAACAGGATTTTTTCTTCTTTTACTAAAAACGGTCTATATTTAAATTTCTTATTTGTGGAAGGAACGACCAATTCATATTGTGGGGTTTCTTTAATTAACAATGATGACAAAGCCATAAACAAAAATCTCCTTTATTAGGTTGTGGCATATGTTCTGAATGCAAACAGAACCATTAAGTTAGTATATATATTCTGAAACTTGTGTCCCATTTCAATTGGAAGAATATTGATTGGGTATGCTTCTCTGAGAATAATAGCAGATGCTTCTTCGTCGTTTGTTGTTTGTGGTATAATTTCAACAAAACTGTCGCTAATTGGTCCCTCATATTCGACACGAGAGTAATAATTGTTGTGTTTGATCACCAACGCATTCATCCAGTCTTCAAAGTAGTTTTTCATTCCCCATTTTCCCTTTAGCGGTATTGTGAACATTGCTTCATATTCGTATGTTCTTCCTACTGGGATCTTTCGTATTGGTCCCCAAATTTCGTCTAGATTGTATTCTAAATTTCTACCAGGAATTACAACAGTCTCGACATGAACACCGCTCATTACGGGCAACCCGCCTCTCGGACCTTCTAAATCTCTGCTCGGGAAAAAATCTACCTTATAGCGACTAGAAAGTTGAAAGTTTCTGTTAATAAACTGTTGCCGGAAATTTGATATATTGGAATTCATTTAGTGTTCCTCTTTTATATTATTTAGGGTAAAATATTATCTTCTGTCAAAATAATAAATTTCCATCCTCTTTTTTTACAAAAATTCTCTGCGGATTCCCATTTTGCTTCATTTATAGAAAAGGTTAAACATTCTTGTAAATATGTCTTGGTGATCTTTTTCTTTTTCTTTGGTGCTGATGTTTGTCGTTTCGGTTTAACCTCAATCACAATAGTCTTTACTTCGTCTTTATTTTTCTTCTCTATGATAAAATCTGGAAAATACTTATGGACTTTGTTGTCTTTAGGGGAAATATATGGAATTGATAATTCCTCTGAGCCCCACCTCAAAATGTTGACGTTTTCGTCTAAATACTTACAGACACGACGTTCCCACAAAGATCTACAGATAATCTTTGAGGGGTTTCCTATATATTTGGATATATTAGTGGGATTATATCTTGTCTTGTATGCCATCTATTAATATATATTAGCAGGAGATTATATATATGGCCAATTATCAATATCCTACTTCATATGTTCAGGGTGAAGTTCCTATATGGTTGTCGTTTTCAACGGTGCCTTATGCGGGGTTGGCGGCTCTGCGAGGCCTCGAGTCATATGTAGAGGCCCCAGGATGGATGTCTGATACAATTTCCGTAAACATGCCGAAGGAATATGTTGTGTCGGATGGTGGACGATATTCCATGGGTGATACTCTTTTGTATGCTACAGGGGCGGTGAGCGGGATCTCGGCGATGCTAGCAATCAAAGCCGGGCAAGAGTCGAAGCGGGCGTTGTGGAAAGTGACACAAGCAGTAACTGGCTTTCAATTCCCAGAAGGAACTGATACAATTTTTAAAGGTGCAAATATACGAAAATTTCATTTCAATCTAGATTTTTTCCCAAAAACATACAAAGAAGCGGAAGAAGTTACAAAACTTATCCACGCTTTTCGTAAAAACGTATACCCTGTAAGTTTTGGTAGTCTCTCCGTTATGATTGGTGCTTTACATCCTCCACTATGGGCAATTAAAGTGGTAGATCCTAAAGGAAAAACACTAGAGGATTGGGATATGGGGCTTCAACTTTCTATATTAGCACAATGTGTCGTGGACAAGGAACCATTTGGCCCTAGAGCAATTACAAATAAGACTAAAGAAAATTTTGCTCCATCTGCAACAAAAGTCACACTAGTATTTTTTGAACTAGAACCGAATTATTATGTTCCTGGGAACGACCGAATCGCCTCCAGATCCGCCGTGTTGATGGAGAAAGATATAATAAAAAGCCTTGGACTTGGTAGTTAATGTTTTTTGAAATGTTTCCAAAAATCGACTATAACCTCTCTGGCGTAGATTCTGGTTTTTCTGTTAGTATGTCTGATGTGTTTAGACGAATTAAATTTACAGATAATACTTTGTTGAATACAAGAAACTTCATTGAATATCAAATTAAAGACGGAGAAACTCCTGAAAACGTTGCTTTTGATTTTTACGAAGGGGTTTCATGGTCGTGGCTGGTATTATTATCAACAAATATAATTGACACCACATCAGAATGGCCAAAATCATCTTATACAATTCAAAGAGAAATGATAGACCCCGCACATTTGGGCGGAAGAAGTTATTTTATTCATGATTTTAAAAATTTTCAAAGTGGCGATATAATTTGCCAATCTACAGAATGTACACCGAGTACAACCTGTGAGGGTGGAATTAATGCTAGTTTAGACAATTATGCTGTAGTAGATAAATGGCACCCAGAACTGTTCAGAATAGATTCAACAAGAATTGTCGGAAACATTGAACAGAATGATTACATCACTATACTCAGAAAACAGTCCGACGAAAATTATGCCATGGTGGGAGGAGAAAGTGGGTGTACCCCAAACCCCCTGCAATCCCAAATCAAAAAAGTAACAAAATTATCAGACAGTGTTCATTCTTTCGTTTTGGGAGAGAATAAAATAAGTGGATTTGTTGATTCTACAGACTTGAGCACCTTTGACTATTCTGGAAAAAGTCTTTGTGATGCACCCAACTCATTAATATACAAGTATATAAACGGCGATGATATTCCTGTTAGTGTGATCACAGAAAAAGATAATGTGTTACACAAAAACGACAAAAAAAGAAATATTAGATTGATACATCCCTCACTAAAACGAGAAATATATAACGAAATGAAAACCCTAATTTCATCACGGTATTCGACCAACACCACAATATTAATTGAACGAAAGTAAAAATTTTATATCATGGCATATTATTATAACATACCTGACGAACCTTCCATAAAAAAGGTTTCTATTGCAAAAGTAAAATATGATGAAAACGACCCAAATTCAAGAAAGGAAGAAGTGGTATTTGATATTTTGTCGGAAGAGCACGGTAAAAATATGTTAGTTGGTCTTCATCTTGTTGAAGATATATTTTCACCGCTAATGCATGGGACTCTTGTGTTGTCCGAACCGCTTGCCTTGTATGACACATTTAATTTCAACGGTGAAGAAGTTGTAATTTTAGAACTCCAAACACCAGGAAAAGAACCGACCACCATTAATCTTGAATTTTGTGTTCATTCTACAGGCAGAAATGGCAACCTATCAATGCCCAACGGATCATACAAGTTTCCATCAATCAACAATGAAATCTCCATTATTATAAATTTTATATCCTGTGAATATAATATATTAAACAATGTTGAAATTGAAATGACCGACTCTGATTTTATTGGAAAAATTGCTTCTGGTGATGATGATGATGACGACGGTCTTGTGAATTTAATTTCAAAGAAATACTTTTCAAAATCAGATTCGTTCGAGATAGAACCAACATCAAACTCAATTTGGTTCAAAAAAGAAACCAAGATGTATCCCTGGGGAAAACCAGAAGAATATAACCAATCCGTAATTCAAACGTTAATAAACTTAACAGAAAATGCAGTTCCTCGAGACAACACATACGCCCCAAATTATTTGTTCTGGAAAACAACAGAAGGTTGGAACTTCAAGACAATTGAAAAGTTGCTAAACGAAGAAGAAAAGAAAACGTTCAGTCCAACCGGAATGGAAGACAGCAACCCAAACGAAGCCCAAAGCATTTTATCGTTTGAGGTCATACAAGACAATGAAACATTATCTCTTGTTGAAGATGGTATTCTCCATTCGTACTATGATTATGTGACCCCAAACTATAATGATCCGTATATGGACTATATTGACATGACAGATTCTTTAACAACAGAAAGAATAGAATTAGATTACTTAGAAGCGTTTGGTAAATGGAAAACCGTTGAAGAATATCCACTTATCACCGAAGACTATATGAAAACTCTCAACAGAAAAGTTAAATTTGGTGATTCTATTTATGGATACTTTTCTCCGGAATATAACAGACCAATTACATTTTACCATGACAAATATGGTGAAACTGCCAAACGGAATGATGCAAAACAATGGCAGTGTGTGTTTGATCAAACAGAATTAGAACATAAAACCCTCAAAACAATTCAAAAAGAAATAAAAGAACCCACAAAAGAAAACAAAGACAAATATAGAAAACAAATGAATCTCAAATCTAAATGGGATATTTATGAAAACAGGATTTGCTGCGAAAAGAAACCAATAATAAAGCATCAATTTCTTGCCGTGATTGAAGAAGCCAAAATACTTCCAATTGAAAGTCTCGCGGGAACACGAGGAGGAATATATGAATATACGTGGAGGGAAGTTGAAATATGGCCGAAAGACTATATTGATGATTATGAAATCCCCGACGGGGAAGAACTGGAATTAATCAGCCGAGAAGAATCTCCTCTGTCTATTGTTATTATTCCAAAGGGACTCAGTGGGTCATATAGAGAAGAGAATGATGTCGAGTGGTCAAATCCAGCATATAACATCAACGAACTGATGAATGGATCCACCGGATCACCAGAAGTTCCGGCGGGAGAAACGGGTGATGTGTTTGTTGGTCCTGGTGTTAATGTAATAAGCGATAAACTAAACAGTTATCCAAAAGCATACCAAATGATGCCCGTGGGTGGTTATTTTCGGATTGAAGATGATCCTTGTGAAATAAACCACGACGATATAGAAGTGTATTTTCACAAGCATGTGGTCCAGATGTATAAACTTCCGAGTTATATTCTAGAAAACACAAAACCCAAAGAAGAAGAAGAAGACACTCCGGATCCGTCAATCCCAAAGGATATATATTTCTTTGATGTGCCCAATGCACATGATGGATTATGTAGGTGTAGATAATGTCTAACCATAAAACTTGCTGTTGCGGCTGCGACAAAATTCCTTCCGCGTATGTTGTTTTTAAAACCCCGGACCTTGTTGATTTTAACCATGACGTCGATGAGGATTGGCGTGGCGGGCAAGGTCCAAATCATTTTGGGCATTCTGACTGGCGTTCTTGGTCGGCATATCATCCCATTGTCGAGCGTGCCGAGGCTAGAAACAATGTAATGTTGAATTATAATTATGCCAGTTATCTGTTTTGGAATAGTGACAACGCACCCTGGTGTTTGTTAGACGAAGATATAATACACCCCAAAGTGCGGGCGAGCAAATATCAAATCACTAATGAATTTGTAGACCAAGAAACAGGGCTGGTTCGCGTTGGTTTAGAATACTTAGTGGATTTTCAGTGGTTGTTGTGGGATGTCGATGTGGCAGTTGCTAATAAAGATATACACATGAGGCCCGATGTGATCAAATATGCTGAACTGCACCCAGAACGAGGTGCTCTTGAAGAAAATTGTGTCCGGGCCTGTTCGTCGCCAAAGGCTCCGAATGCTATATTCGACCCTCTGCCGTGTGAACCCGACGAAGAGCCTTGTTCAGAGTTGAATAACTTTTTAGATACGGTAACAGAACTTGCAGATCCTTTTTTTCCGGAATTTAACGGAGGGTGTGCTTATGATCCACCAAATTGTTATGATTTGCCGTTTCTTCGAGTAGGCACAACAAACCATGATGTGTGTTCAACCCTTCCAAGTAACTATGAACCAAACACACAAATAAAAACAATATCAGATGCTGTAGACGAAGTTTATGATGCAATAATATCCAGGTTTGGTCCACAAATATTGGCTAATGGGGAAATTAACCCATATCCCGATAATATAATTTTTGTTTCTGATATTGGTATACCGAGCACTTATTACTATTATGTGGGTGATCGTTGGAATTCTTGGAATGATGAAACATCATATGAGCAAGTTTATTGTTATGCTCCTTCGGTTGGATCATGTTGTGTGTGGGAATCCAGTGAGAAAGAATGGGAATGTGATTATATAACAAGAAACGAATGTGTGTCTGCTGGAGGAAAATTTAAAGAAGGGTCTGCTTGTGTTGATACAGACTGTGCTTATCTGAGCGAATCATATGCACTTGAGTCGAATTCTAACGAATCCGTGTTTCCGTTATTGGAAAGTAGAGTTGAAGAAAGAATGTATCATGATGACGATGACTACTTGAGGAGCCACGACCCAAGATACTATGTTTATTCTGGACCCCAACCCGCCATAAGTGGTGTGTTGGCTGAATATGATTTTTATCATCTGTTGAAATCTAAATTTATAGATAATTGGGGGACAGAAGTAGCAGAATATAAATTTAATGCGTGTCCTGGCGAGGAAAACGAAAACAATTGTTTTGGAAGATCTTGTAAAGAGTATGGGGGGTCGAGTGGTTGTTTTCCTGGACCGACAGGACCAAATGACCCAATTCCACAGAATATTAACAGAAACACTATGGTTTAT
>Ga0098047_10000762_pt1 | contig 12946 bp, 18 predicted proteins | sample 12_taG_FD_92585 | JGI IMG/M metagenome (GOLD analysis project Ga0098047, IMG submission 92585) | Marine viral communities from the Subarctic Pacific Ocean - 12_ETSP_OMZ_AT15267 metaG | ecosystem: Environmental > Aquatic > Marine > Oceanic | place: Subarctic Pacific Ocean | collected 2015-01-16 | reverse complement strand
CGCCTATTGCCGCCGTGCCTCTCACCGACCCGCCCATATCGCCCACAGGCGCACCCCAAGAGCCAGTTGGTGAGCCAGAACCGCGCCCCAAGCCGCTAGTCCAAGTAGTGATAGCACCAAATAACTGATCAACAATTAACTTCTGCACCATCATTTGTATGAGGCTATCAACAACGCTCTTAGCTACATCTTTCATTGAGTCTTTGAACTTCTTAGCTCCAGTGATAGCGTCCGTAAATCCTCTGGTAATTCCTACGCTCATTGTCTGAGCAACCTTATCCATAGAGTCCTGAAGGCTAGGTATTGCGTTCTGAGCTTTCTCGAAAGAATCAGCCAGACCATCGAAAAAATTAGGGGTTTTGTCATCCGCTAGATTAACCACTTTATCAATGGCATCAGAACTGGCATCACCTATCGTACCTATTGATGCGACCATTTCAGCTATCTGTGCTTTGAATGCTTCGACATCAATAACATTTTCAAGGCCAAGATCAGCGGCAGTTACACCTGTCATTCCTTCTTGTATTTGTTGCAGTTCAATCAAACGTCTGCCAAGAGACTCCACTGTTTTCCCTGCGCGATTGAAGAACATAAAGTTCTGTTCTTCTCTTTCTAGATCGCCCCAATCAAGATCAGGAGCTTTCATCTTCGCTAAGATGAATTTCATTCTAAATATCTTAGCCGCGACCTCATCCGCTGAATCGCCAAGTGGATTTAACGATGCCACCATAGCGGCAAATGTAAAATTATTCACCTTATTTTGGATTTTCGCAATGGTGTTGCCTACCGCGTTCACCATAGCGTTCAAAGACACCGCAATGGTTACGGTCATTTGCAGAAATGAAGCCGCCAAGCCTTGCGCCCACTTTGCAACACCGCCATCATCATCGGCAATTGCTTTGAAGAACTCAGTAAGTTTGGTCACAACAAGCGTAATAGCGGGGGCTAGTGCCGCAGTGAATTGATCTCGAACGCCTTTGGAGAGCGCACCCAATCTGGTGAATGCATTGCTAGCATCTTCCACGCCCTGTGCCGCATCGGAGGACATCACTACACCCAACGCTCTAGCCTCGCCCATCAGCCCCGCTAGTCCGTCCCTGCCCAAGCTCAAGGTATTAACTAATGCCGCACCCTCGGAATCAAACAGTTTGAATGCTAATCGCAGTTTGTCGGATTCATTAGTTTGTTTTGCAAAAGCATCAGCAAGGGCGAGCATCCTTTCTTCGAGGGGCATATTGTTAAGTTTTCTTGCATCAATGCCTAATTCCTTAATAGCACCTTTTGCCTCACCAGTTCCTTTTGCCGCCTCTGCGGTACGTCTGGTGAACCGCTGTAAAGCCATATCCATAGTAGTTATCGGAACGCCAGTAATGTCTGCGGCATAACGCAATGCGCCAAGTGCCTCAGTTGTCGTTCCTATTTTAGACGCTGTTTTGGCTAGGGCATCGGTTGATTTAAGGCTTGCGCGTATAAGCAGTCCGAACCCCGCCAGTCCTGCTACCCCAACTAGTGCAGTTTTAAGGTTAAATACAGCACCGCCTACCGCTTTAATGCCTCTTGTAGCAGACGCGAACGCGCCCTTTGTCTTGTCTAAGGCTTTTATTACAATTTGGAATTTTTGGTTAGCCATTGGATTCGCTCACTATTTTGTAATATGCCACCCATTCGTTAAACTCAGAAACGCTCATCTGCTCTGCTTCAGAAATGGTCATGTGTAGGCGATCAGCCAATGCTATCAAGTTCATCCTTGACGGATCGCTTCTTAGTTTCCCTCGGCATCCTCTACGGGGGTAACGTCAGCGAACATTTGATTCGCAATCTCTGATATGACGCTAGTCTCCTCGCCCATCAAGTCAGCCCTATCTTCAGCCAACTTAAATATCCGATCACCTGATTCGTCTTGTGCTTTCATTACAATCAAGTCAACCATAGCACCGATGGTAGTATTGGTCATAAAGTTCGGGTGTTTCTTCTGTAGTCGGTCTAGGTCATAACAGCTTAACGGTGCGCTGTACAACTTAAATGCTCCAGATTCGTCACCCCACTCATCCACCAATACTTCCCTTCGGTCTACTTCCCGTCTAGCTCTTAACTCTTTTGCAAGCCCCATAGTTTATACCCCTTCAAATTAAGAATGAGATGCTTCAGTGATGCCGCCTGTAGTCTGGATGGAGAAGCTAGCCTCAACCATTCCGTCAAATGATGCGGTAATTGTTCGCCCTGTCACAACGCCTGTCCCTGCGAAATAGCTTTCACCAGAACCCAAGCCAGTAGGCGATATTTGCCAGTCAACGCTTGCGCCTTCATCCATCAAAGCCTGTTGGTCGTCTGTCTCATCCCAGTAGCACTCTACAGATACAGTGCTAGTTTTAAGCCCTGCCTTATACTGTCTAGTAGTGTCACCGATAACGGATGCCTCAATAGTGTCTGCTGATCCGTCAATTGAAAAGCTACGAACATTGCCAACCAAAGCAACAGTCACACCTGCTACTTGAACCTTTACTACGCCACTTGAACCTGTTGTTGTTGCCATGATAATACCCTCGGCTTAATCGCCATTAAAATTAAGTTGTGCCGCGCTGATATGTATATAATACCTGCACAGTTATAAATACTCCACCGACAGGATCAATTGAACCCTCGTCTATCTCAACGCTATTAATCTGCGTGTCTATGGCGTAGCCGCCTCGCGTCCTATCAGCATCAAGTCCTTCCTCTATCGCTTCTATCAAGTTATTCCTAGCGGTGTCTATGTGCCCTGAATCCTTCACATAACATACAAGCTGATAGTCAATTGTAGCCATGCGCTGAGTAAGCGTACCGCCAAGCGTAGAATCCTCTCTATTCTCGTCTGCGCTTCTTACTAGAATAGCAGGGAATTGAGCATTAGATAATCTTTCAAAGTTAAACGGCTCTCTGGTCACTGTCTTTATAGTAACGGGTGACGTTATAGCCGCCAATGTAGTAACAAGTTCTGCCGCTATGCTTTCTCTTACACTCATGTCAACGCCTTAAAGAATGTTCTGCCAAGCCTGTCTTGCTCTTTGTCACTAAGCCCAAAGAAAGGTCTGCCTTTGTTATTCATTGCCGCCTTCTTAGACTCGCTAGCACCAGAGAAGAATATAACAGCCTTCTTTCTGTCTACCTTTTGAGTCATAGCATTAAGCATATCGCCCTTAAACTCAAGATCAGGTATAGAGCCTCTGCCCTTTCCAGTGCGGAACTTTAAATAGTCTGCGCTGTACGGGTCAAATGCGCCGCCCTTATACCCAGTTCCCTTTGCCGTCCTGTCCTTTATAATCAGTTCTGCTTGTGCCGCCGTTATGGTCAATGCCCTTTTAAGACTCCTGCTAAGCTCCTTGCCGCGCTTATTGGTGCGCTTCTCGATAGCCTTTGCGTTGGACTTTACCTTAAATTGCATTATCTGGCTAATCTTCCGCTATGCACTGGTATCTTTTCTGCGTTGGTAACAGTGCTATCGTCATCGGCATCGTACTCCACGCCATCGCGCAGAACAGCCTCAAACTCCTCGCCATACCTGCCCTTATAGAAGTCGATCATATCAACGAATCTATCACCTGCACCCCAAGTTGATAACTGAGGCAGTGCGTACTTCCATAATACGAGATAAACAGCAGATAATGTCCATTGGGACTCGGTAAGCAGACTGGCATCCATCTCGCCAGACAGCCCTTTTTTGCTCCACCAATGGATTCTAAGATCGCGCTCAATGTCAGCCCTAGCTTTAGGGTGCTCATCAGTAAACGATCCGATACCCAGTTGAGTAGCATCGGGCATCACTGCCGTCAAATCTGAATCAGTAGAAAATGCCATATAAACCTCTAAAGAAATGCCCCACCCCCGAAAGGGTGAGGCTATTCAGTTTAAAGTACCGCGTCAGCTAAGAGTCCAACACCATAAGTATCATCAAGCTCACCAACACCGTAGCAAGCGGTAGCGTTAAGCTCCCATGCTCGTAGTGAGGCATCTCGTTGAGTCTCAAGGTTGAAGTCGCGCTTCAGGGCAATAGCAAGTGCTTCTTTAGAGAACACTGCACCAACTGCATCGTCATCGCCATCAACGGCAACATTAGCAGATTCAAATACTTGAATACCTGCTATCTGCCCGATGTAGCCAGAACGCATTGCGTCATTAGCCAAATCTGACCCAACCAAAGCACCGTCATTTCCAAAGGTATTGGTGAAGTTAGATTTCATAGCGTATGCCGCCAGTGGATTAATAACAGCGTACAAATCGCCTGTTACTTTATTGTTCCGCAGAGTAGCCGCCGCTTGGAAGAACCTAGAGCCAGTTAACTCTGTACCTGCCGAGCCAAAGCTAGTACCAAATCCAGAGAACAAGGCAATAAGGTCTTGGTCAATCTTGGTGGCAATGGAGTTACCCAATGCAGTACCAAGTTCTTGAGCAGGATTGCCTGAACCCATAGCCGCAAGGTCGGTAAGAACAACTTGCGCGCCAACTTCTTTCACAGCAATGCTGACAGAAGTAGTTGTAACAGTAGAAGAACTTAAATCAGTGCCTTCCACTAAATCTGCCGATGCAATGGCAGGGTATTTAGGTACTTGAATAGTTGTCCCAGACGTTCCCGCAATATCAAACTGCTGAACAAGTCCGAGCATTAGTGATTGCTCCTCGGCTGTGAATCGAGCCTGAGCAACGATATTAACGAATAAATCGCTAAGTGTACTGGTGGTTGTAGCCGCCATGATAAATTACCTCAAAAAATAGAAAGAAAAATTAATTAGGTCATCTCCGTTTCGTTTTGGCGTATGCTTCTTTGCCGCCACTACTCCAGTTCTCGACCATCCATTCCACAGATTGAGGCTTCTGCGTAGAGCCACCTGCGTTACCTACGCTTCCAGAGCCGCCTGTACTAGCGCGAACGTGGTGCGGGTTTGCAGTAAGGAACTCTGTCACCATCTCATCGACAGATAACAAATCACCGCTGTCATTGTAACGCGGTGTGCCGTTAGCGTCTAGCACTTCAACTGTCCCATCATCAGACAGCCTTGTATTGCCTTTGAGTAGTGATGATACCTGCGCTGTATCAACTGCGTTATTACGGCTTGCCGCTGTAGTCAATGCCCCATCTACTAGGGTGGACTGTAGCTTAGCCTTGTAACCGCTGATCTCAGCATCTTTCTTTTCGACAGTCTGCTTCAGGATGCTATCGAACTCGCCACGCTGTTTCTGCTGTTCAACCTCTGCGTCATTGCGTTGTTGGATAAGCTCCTTAGCTTCATCCAGATTAACGCCATTCAGCTTCTTATCGAACTTGCGTTGTTCTCGCGCTACGCGATCAGCAACAATGCGGTCTAATTCTTCCTGTGAGAATGTCTTTGCCTGAGTTTCTGTTGCCGCTGTCTCAGTTTCAGCTTGGTCTACGGTTTCCATGATTGTTTCCTCGCTCATGTTGCGCACCTCTTAAAAGAGTGTTGGTGAATTGATAGTTTAACATACATTTTCTTAGCCGTTTCTCGCTCCTTCTTCAGTTCCCATGTCAGCCATATCTAGCCATACTCCCTCAAGTATCATTCCGAAAGTTTGCCGTTCTTCCTCTGGCGCACTATCTGCTAGAGCCTCAATAATACCTACAACTTCGTCAGTCATTGGCGTAGTGGCTTCTGATAGCTCAAAAGCCTTAGCCAACGCCTTGCTCATTTCTGGTTCTGCCATTTCGCTCTCCTTAGAGTAGATTACTTTTCAAGCCAACCAATTCATACAGTTCGGCTATGTCAATTCGCGTTTCTGATTTAGCTATTGCGTCAAATACCTTCTTCAGCCTATCGTCAACCAAGTCCTTACGCCCCATATTGTATGCACCAAAGTTTTCAGCCCACCATTCGACCCCGTTCTTCTTGGAATACACGCTTGGAAACCATTTATCAGGCAATTCCTTGAACATATCATCAATCAAGTATTCCAATCTAGCGTTTTTAAATCCAATTCGGTTGTATTCCTGATGAACCAAGTGCCCGTATTCATGGATAACCTGCGCCCTGATTCGGTCTATTGGTTCTTCCCAGTAGTCGATAGTAGTTGTGGGTAATGGCGCATTGAGGTTTTTCTTTGAATACACGCTAGGCTCATAGCCCCGAACCATCTTTGATAACTCAGCGATTTCAGTGCTTGCTATGTTATATTCATCAGCCACCTTCCTTGCATTCCGCTTTGCCTTACTGTATTCCTTGTGCGCTTGGGTTGCCCGTACCTCATCAAAACCACCAAGCTCCCAATCAACTTTCGCTTCCAGTTTGTGAGCCAGTTCTTGAACTTTATCGTATTCATCTTCAAGCTGTCTGCGCTTTGCAATCTTTAGCTTTAAATCCTTTCGGGCTTTCTCTTTATTCGCGTAGGCTTGCTTGGCGAGGGGGTTGTTGTATTTCTTGCTTACGCTCAGTATGCCATCACCCATTGCCATTGCCGCTTCACCTGCAACGTAGTCTGTGCCTCTGATGTTGGGGACTTTGAACCGCTTTGACAGCTTCTCGGTTTCCTTTAGCGTTCCAATTAAAGCCGATTGCAGTTCAGGGCTGAATCCTCTATTCGCAATCTTAGATGGTGAATCCAATCTTGTCCTTGCCTTTTCCACCCAATTAGCCCGAGTTGCACCGCTTGGTCGGAAGCGAACTTGGGGTACGCCATTTTGCGATTCAGGGTAGGTGCTCCAGTCCTTTGCGACCTTTCCGCTTACCTCAAGCTCCCTTTTGTCCATCTTCTTAAATTTCTTAGTCAGCCTTTTCTCGGCTTCCTCTTTTTTGTATAACTTGGGTGCGTTAGTGGGTGGCTGTTCCGCTACCGTTTCTTCTTCATCTTCCGCGAACTCATCAAACACAGGTCTCCAATGATGGCGGCAATTAAACCCGCCGCGAACTACAAACGGGCTTCCTGACGCTTTACCCGCCCAAGTGCCACTCCACTTATCGGCAATTTCTTCCTCGGTGTAAACCTTCCCAACGTGCTTTGCGCAGTGCGACCTATTTGCGCTGTCAGCACTGCCCACATACTTCCATTTGGTAGCACCTGCTTGCTTGCCGATCCCGACATGGACAGAGGCGTTAAACTGGTTTAGCGAATCGTGAACCATCTGGGATGCGTGTTTAGCCATGCCACCGCTAACGACCTGCTTCACGTTAGTCACGGCATCTGCAAACGATGTGCCTGTTAAGGTCATAGAATAGACTTCTTTAGCCACTGCATCTAGGTACTGATCACCAACCTCCTCGAACCCTTGAAAGGTTAGCTTCTTGAGTCTGCTTATTACAGTCGGATCGAGGTCTGTAAAATCTCCGTACTCTTTTAGCATCTTTGTAGCGCGTGACGCAACGCCGCTGTAATCACCGACAATAGAGTCTACCTGAGATAGGTATTCCTCATTGATAGCCTCTCGTAATCCCTTCCTTGCGTTTACCGCCCACTCAAGATCGAACAAAGCCCCCTCTCTCAAAGGAGCTTCTGCTACTAGGTTGGCTATCCTGCTCTCTAGCTTAACCAGAGAATCTGCTAGCCTCTCCTGATGCGCGTCTGTCAGCTTGCCAATGTATTCAACGTGCTTAGAATCTGCCGCCATTAGGGTTGCCTATTTGTGGTTTCCTCTTTCTCGATCATCTTATCACCGCCCTCAACGTCACTAAGACCGATCTTCTCTCGTACCTCATTGGGCGTTACAACACCTGCGTCAATGTGATAGCTGTATATCTGCGTCTTATCTGAGAAGTCACCGACAGTTTTGGTGCTTTCTTCGATCTCATTGTGAGCCTTCGCTAGGTTGGCATCGTCAAGTATCAGGTCTGCAATCTTCTTATCGACTTCTTGGGCTAGGGTAACGGACTTCACACCTGCCGCTCTCATCTGCTGAAGGAACATTAGCTCTTTATCATAGTCCCTCAGATCAAATGCGTCTGGATAGAAAACCTCAACGTCTGGGGTGATGTCCTGCCACGCGCAAAACAGATTCCATATCTGCTCCTCCGCTAGCTCAAGTATATCTGCTTTCTCTGACAGCTTCGCATTCAGCATCTGGAACTCAGTCTGCATAGCAACACCTGATTGAGTCATGGCTTGCGTACCGCGTACTGCTCCCATGTGACTCATACGGTTAATCGCCTCTACCTTGTCGCTAATGGAGGCGCGCACTGCGTCTAGGTTCTGTCCGCTAGGCTGTAACTGGTAAGGCTTTAGGTTTCCATCCATATCGTCAGGCAGGTTAATGATAGCTCCTGCTCCTGCGCTAGCGTCTGTATCATACGTTTTTACGAGTGTAGGATGGTTGCTGATACGAATCAGTTGCTCAATCTCGGATAGCTCTTGGTATATCGCCTGTTGCATATAAGCCACATCGGATAGGTCGCTGATTCCGATTCCTCTAACGACTGACCGTTGCGCAGGTAGGAATACAGCAGGTATCTTTCCCAGTGCGTTATCCATTGAATCAACGGGTTCTGGTTCGCCTCCATCCGTAACCTTGACTGTGCTAATGGTTTCCTCAGTCCAGATTCTAAAATACGTTTCCGTACTAGTATCGTCTATGCGCTCCACCGACTCTCTTAGCTTTAAGTAGACGAGCTTAAACCGTCCTGACGGGGTGCGCTCATACTTCCAATCCCATACGTTCTCTGGCGTAAACATCGTCATATAAGGTCGAATGTCCTGCTCTAGTTCGTCAGCCTTGGTAGCGGCTTCAGACTTAGGCTTATCAACCATCAGCCAAACGTGTCCGTATACGCTAGACCAGACTTGCGCTTGCCGCATGAACGAGTCGAACGACCTACCGTCCAGATCAGCATCCTTCTGGAATGGCTCTAGCGCGTAGTTATTATTCAGTGAGTTGAACGCCCTTGTGGGTGGCACTCGCCATAAGAACGAACTGTAGATATGCACAATGTTCTTGCAGTGGTTGTCCATCGGAGTGAGGTCGAGTCTGCGAGAGTATTCGTCCTTTTCTTCTGCTTGGTAGCGGGTAAGGTAACTCCCGTCAATATAGTCTTTGCCGCCCATGTAGCTCCGCAAAAAGAACTCCCATCTGGAGGCGTTTTCTTCGTAACTGGGATGCTTGTTTTCAATGTCCATTTATGTCCACCTAGTAGGCTGTTGCACTTCGTAATCGGTTCGGATGGGGAAAAGGTACTCAACTAGATAGCCTATCGCATCATTCATGTGATCAAGCCCGTCTTTGTTGGGTATGCTAGTTCCCTCCTTGTAAGTCTGTCGCTCTAAACTCTTAATCGTCTGCTTGCACTTGGGGCTTATCAATAGATGCCGCTCCCCGTCACCTGCAAGTAACCGACTGTTCACCGCATTGATTCTATCCCGAACCAGTGGGTGTTGCTTCTTAGCCTTAACGCTGAATCCTGCGTTCTGTAGGATCGACAAATCTGTTCGACCACCTGCGCTCGTCTTGCGCTGTCTTGATGCAGGGTCAGGGTAGATAATAATATGGCGATCAGGATATCTCGTCTTAATCTCCGATACCATTTCATCTGTGTTAGACCCAAACATCACAATCTCATCTATCGCCAGTAAGTCCTGCCCATGTCTAAGGCATATAACGGCACTCATTGGGTCAAGGTTAAAGTCCATGCCAATGTGCAAAGTTCCGCTGTTATCCTCTACCTTCTGAACTGATAGCTCTCTACTAAATGCATAATATATCAATCCGCTGTAGGTAACAAATTCAGCGGCGTATTCTTGCTTAAAAGTACGCTCATCTAAGTCTTGTTTGGCTTGCTCAATTTCCTCTGGAGGGACGTTGCCGCCATCTAGTGTTGTGTACTGGAAGCTGTCCCAACCTTCCGCTCCGTTCAATCCTGAAGCCCAGAGATCATAGAAATGGTTGCGCCCCTTCGGTGTGCCTATGAATAGCGCACTGCCTCCCCTGTCGCTCAGGCTAGGACGTATTACTTCACTCCAAGTCTCAGGTCGCATATCAGCGAACTCGTCAAGAACAACAAAGTCCAATGCCCGTCCGCGTAAGTTGTTTGGCTTCTCCGCGCCCTTGAGCGATATCGTAGAGCCGTTGATCAGTTTGATGGTAAGCGTTGATTCATTACGCTTAACGATGTACTCCTCTGGGATGGTATTAGTGAGCATATCCCAAGCTATCTCTTTTGCCGCCCCATAGGTGGGGGCAACATACCATACGTTTCGGTTCTTCTCTGCAATCGCCGCGCTTAGAATGGCAACCGTTGATAGGAAGGTCTTGCCGAATCTTCGCCCTGCTACTACCGCCCTGAATCTAGCAGGGGAGCAGAATATCTCACTCTGCGGGAGCGTTAGAAGCATTTGGGTCTACTATGATATTGAGTTGCGGTATTTCAATAGGCTCTGGCGCATCCTCTCGCCACCCACCCTGAGTTTTAAGGTAGAAGATATTAGCACTCACGTTACCTTCCTCTGCTAGTGTGCACAGGTTATAGCCCATCTTGGCTATCTGTTTCACCTTGCCCCTTTTATACGCGGTAGAAACTTCGGGTTGTCTGCTCTCAACAGCCCTCAATGTCTTTTCCGTGATGCCGAAATAGTCGGCTACTTGGGTCTTATTTAGGACGGTGGAAAGTGCCTTTAGTTCAATCACCTGTTCAGGCGTGAAAACTACTGGTGGTCTGCCTCCCCCTTCGCCTTGCTTTCCGTTCTTCATTAAACCTCTGTCCCGAATGACTCTCTGATATTCATAATGGGATTTTGTACAATGATCTCGTCCTCGTCTGGAGGAACGCCTTTCAACCTGCAATCAACAGCATCAGCCCAATATTGGAGGGCGGTTTTAACCTGCCTTCCTGCGCTTGGGTTGTCGATTAGGCTTTGCACGATCCGATCTAGCTTAGACTGTAGATCAGTCCAACCGTTTTCCTCGCAGTCTATTATACGCATCACTAAGTCCAATTCCATAATTGCCTCCCCTCGCGGTGAGCATCTGTTATGTTATAGCATTGTACAGTATAGCAAATGATTTATATGTATGCGGTAAGTGGCTCGTTTATGTAGGCACAGGTGAGCCAGACCTGCTAATCGGGTGAAAGGAGGACACCCTGCCTATTGGTATTCTACCCTAAAAACATTATCAATAGAATCGGCAATATCACCACGGATATAATATGCCATCGCTGAAACCCATCTACCTCTTGGATCATCCAGTTCAAGGTAGCCTTTTTTGCTTGCTCTAGCTTTGATGTCAAAATCGCTTTATCTGCCATTTTATTTGCCTCTTTAATTGCTTTATTTACACTCATCTATTTTCTCCTTTACTAATTCTCGCGTGTTTTCAATAATCTTAGCGTGGTCTTTTACCACAGCCGATATAAAGGCAAGTATGTCTTTTGTTTTTTCTGCCTCTGCCTCTAATTCGGCAACCCTTTTCTCAAGGTCTATCACTCTCAATCTGCTCATTTTGAATCCCCTTTATTTATTCCATCAATCGCTATAAATCCATCGAATCCGCACTCCTTAACGAATTTCTCAAACGGGCATTCCTCGGTATCATCCTCGGATTGCTCCTCAACGCCAAAAACATACTCCTCCAATATCGGCTTGATCATTTAACTGTACTCCAGTCGGTTGTCTTGTCCCTTTCCCTTACCGTAATTTTAAGCTTTACGCCGCCTTTGGGTCGCTTCTGGTAGGCTCTAGGAGTCACCACCTGCCGTTTCCACTTATAGCCACGGATGTACTTTAGCACATCTGCGTTATCGGTTTTCTTGTCAATCAAAGCCAACAACATAGGCATAGAATGCTGACCTATAAAGTCCAGAACTTTAGCCTTATGCTTGCAGAACTTAACCTCCTTGCCTCGCCTGTCTCTACAGCGTTTTAAGTTGATCTCGCTGATGAACTTCTGCGCCCTCTCATCGTCAACCTTTCCGCTACTGTCTACCAGATCGGGTCTGACCTCCTTAAAGAATCTAGACCAAAGTCCTCCCATCGGCATTCTAGGTGAACTACTTAGCCCCACCAGTAGAGAGTCCCATATCCACTGTATTTTAGCGCGCTCTGAGTCGTTCATTTGGGCATCTCCTTTTGCAATAGGTCTGGCATCATCGCATCATAAGCCTCTTGAATCTCATCCCTTAAAACAGGCTCTAGATACAGGTAGATGCGCTCTCTAGCCTCATCTGTAAAGTTAGCGGCATCTATAACGTCATCAAAACGCCCAAGCGCGGGAGAATAATAGCAGTCATCAATGTAATCTTGCTTGCTAAGATTATCGCCCTGAGCATTAATATAAGTCTCAGCCGCGAACTTGAACATACTCTGCCCGATACTTATCGGCATTGCTTGCGAGTCACTATTAAAGAGCATCTTTGTGGCGAGTTCTCCCTGCTCCCTACTAAAGCATGAAGGGTAGATGTCCTCAAGCCACGTTACCCTGTTTGATAGGTAGATAAATACAGCCTCGTCTTTAGCGTTATCGGGCATCTCAAGAATATCGCCCTGCCAATTCTTTGCGCCCCAATATTTATCGTTCCAGTTATCAACAAATTCATTAAACATGATATCCCCCTAGCAAGACACTGCGCCACGAACGCAGTCTTGATAATCCATAGTCGATACAATCGCATACATGATAAATAAAGCGATTGCCCCAAAAACTGCTATACGGTTTTCCGTTTTCTTGTCCATTTGATTCCCCTTTTATTGCCCCCCGTAGGGGGCGGTTAGATTAGAAAGTGTAGAAACCTGCATCACAAGCAATCCCTGCATACCCACCTGCACAATCATGTCTCTGGAACATTTCGTTCATGTCAAATGCACCGATGTATCGACCCATTGATTCAATGTATACGATTAGGTATCTAGCAGGGCGCGAGGTTAGGTAGTATTCCCCTATCTCAACCGACACCTGCTCCATGACTTTCTCGCATCGCTCGTAGGTTGCATAGCTCTTGCATGGATTCTTGGTTTCTGTAAGCCTATGTTCAACGCGACTGAT
>Ga0098047_10000759_pt1 | contig 12954 bp, 16 predicted proteins | sample 12_taG_FD_92585 | JGI IMG/M metagenome (GOLD analysis project Ga0098047, IMG submission 92585) | Marine viral communities from the Subarctic Pacific Ocean - 12_ETSP_OMZ_AT15267 metaG | ecosystem: Environmental > Aquatic > Marine > Oceanic | place: Subarctic Pacific Ocean | collected 2015-01-16 | reverse complement strand
CCAGCCTTCGTGAAACTTTATCCGACTCCAAAAGTATCGGATATGCAGACACCTCATATGAAGAAAAACGAGAAGGGAATACCACACGATATAGCGAAGGGAAATTTGAGAGGAGTGGTTTTAGCCTCAGAAACAAAAACTGGTGGCAGACTCAATCCGAAATTTTGCGAAGCGTTAATGGGGTTTCCTATGAACTGGACAAAAATCGCACCAAAAGATTAATGAGTTTGGGAAATTCTTTAGTTCCTCAAATTCCATACCTGATCGCATTATCAATTTTAGAAACTTACAAATAGCTTAGGAGGCATTATGAAACTAGTCTTTGACATAGAGACTAATGGATTACTTGATGACCTCACAAAGATACACACGATAGTTATTAAATGGTTGGAGACTGGCGAAGTAATTAAATACAGACCAGTTGGAGACGAACTACAGGAGGCGATAGATAATTTAAAAAATGCAGATCTTATTATTGGCCACAATATTATTGCTTTTGATATTCCTGCCATTCAAAAGATTTTTCCTGACTTTAATCCTGTTGGGATATTTGATACACTGGTTGCTAGCAGGTTAATCTGGTCAGATATTAAAAATCAAGATTTCAGATTTTCACATCATACTAATTTTCCAAATAAACTTATTGGCTCTCATTCTTTAAAAGCCTGGGGTTATAGATTAGGTTTACTTAAAGGAGAATTTGCTGAAGAAACTGACTGGCAAGAATGGTCGGAAGACATGACTACATACTGTGCAAATGATGTGTCAATCACTGATAAACTTTATCAAAGAATTTTAGACAAAAAATATTCTGATAAATCTTTGGAGTTAGAACATAAATTTGCTGAATGTATTTGGGAGCAAGAGAAGCATGGCTTTTACTTTGATGTAAAGAAAGCACAGAAGTTAAACTCCAAGCTGGCTCAAAGACGATTAGAATTAGAGGGAGACTTACAAAAAGTATTCACTGAATGGGAAAAAGAATTACCAGATTTTATTCCAAAAAGAGATAACAAAACAAAAGGTTATAAAGCTGGCGTACCAGTTAAAAAAACTAAAACAATAACTTTTAACCCAGGTAGCAGAGACCACATAGCCAACAGACTTATTACTTTAAAAGGATGGAAACCTAGAAAGTTCACACCTGATGGTAAACCTGTAGTTGATGAAGCGGTTTTAAATTCATTAAAATATCCTGAAGCAAAATTACTTTCAGAATATTTAATGATAACTAAAAGACTAGGGCAACTAGCGGAGGGCAGTGTTGCTTGGTTGAAGCTAGAAAAAAATGGAAAGATACATGGAAGTGTAAATTCCAACGGAGCTATAACTGGTAGGTGCTTGCACATGTCACCCAATATAAGTCAGTGTCCTTCTGTATTAGTTCCTTATGGAAGAGAATGTAGAGAATTATTTTATGCTCCTGATGGTTATAAACTTGTTGGAGTGGATGTAAGCGGATTAGAGCTGAGATGTTTAGCCCACTATCTTACAAGATATGATGAAGGAGAATATGCGAATGAAGTTGTTAATGGAGATGTTCACACACTTAATCAAAAGAGTGCTGGTCTTGATACAAGGGATAGAGCAAAGACTTTTATCTATGCATTTCTATATGGCGCTGGTGATAGGCGGATCGCTGACATCACTGGCAGTACAGTTAAAGAAGCTAAGGCGCTTAAAGAAAAATTTTTAGATAACGCTCCTGCAATTAGAAGATTACGCCATGATGTTTTAACTGCAGTTGAGACCAGAGGTTTTTTAAGAGGTATTGATGGAAGACGATTGGAGATTAGGTCTCCGCACTCTGCTCTCAATACTTTAATTCAGTCTGCAGGAGCTTTGATAGTTAAGCAGGCTACAATAGCACTACACAAAATCATACAACAAGAAAAACTCGATTGTAGCATGGTGGCACACATCCATGATGAGATGCAATTACAAGTAAAAGAGGACATTACAGAATATGTTGGACAACAGGCGGTACAATCCATTCAAGCCACCAAAGATTTCTTTGATTTCAGATGCGAACTTGATGGAGAATTTAAAATCGGAAAAACATGGGCGGATACCCATTAATAACCAAGATAGATTTGCTTACTATAAGCTAGGCGAAAAATATGAAGATAAATTTGTGGAGATATGTAAGGCGCATAATATTAATGCAGACATCAATCCTGAAAAAGAAACAAACCGATATGCTCCTGACTTAATAATGAATGGCAAGGTCTCTGATTTAAAAACTCAGACCATGCCATTCTTTAAGTCTAAAGAAAAATTTAATATCTCTCCTGAAGATGCAATATCTTTGAATCGAAAAGATGTGGAGAGATATAAAAAAAATATCCAAAAGTAATTCTATATTTTTGGAGGGGCTGGGAAGAGCAGGATGCTTACGGAGTAAAAGTTCCAGCAATGAGTGGGGTCTGGTGGCTGTCTTTAAAAAAGATAGCTGAGTTAATAGAAGCAAATCCAATAGAACATTTTTATCAGCAACGAATTAATGACGAGGTTAACGCCAAGTCATCTTTTATTTTAAATGCCAAAAACTTCAAAAGATTATTTTCCAAACCAAATTAAGTTAGGACATTTTATTCTAACTATTAAATTACTTGATAGTGAACTTATTTATAATCTTGGAGAGCAACAGGGAAGCTTTGAATCAAGAGAGCAGATAATTTATTTAGACAAGGACATTGTTGCAGCCAATCCTGACCAGGCAATCAATTTAATTCTGCATGAACTATGCCATGCAATTTATTACCAATACAATCTCAATAACAAAAGCACAGAGGAAGACATTGTTAATGCAATGTCAAACGGAATTACAGAATTACTTACAAGAAGTGATTTACGCAAATGGATAGAACATAAACTTAAGGAGGTTTAATATGTTTGATAAGACTATGTTACTGGATGGAGACATATTTTTATATATGGTTACAACCAGCAATGAGGAGGTCATAGACTGGGGAGATGATATGTTCACTCTTCATTCAGACTTTAAACAATGCAGGGATAAACTTGCGGACACAATAACTTACTATCAAAATATTTTATTGTGCAAGCATATCGCAATTGCATTAACCCATTCAAAAAATTTCAGAAAGAAAATTCTACCTGAATATAAATTCAATAGAAAAAATCTTAGAAAGCCTGTTTGTTACAAGGCATTGAGGGAATGGTTAAAGGAAAACTATAAGTGTTATGAGAAACCTTATTTGGAGGGAGATGATTGTCTGGGAATACTTGCTACTTCTGACATTATTAAAGGAGACAAAATAGTTGTTTCTAAAGATAAGGATTTAAAAACTATTCCAGCTCAACATTATGTCATAACTAATCAAGGGCAATATTTAGATATTAATGAACTAGAAGCTGACTACTGGCACATGCATCAGACTCTCACAGGAGACAGTAGTGATAACTATAAAGGATGCAAAAATATTGGAACTGTAACAGCCACTAAAATTCTTGATGGATTAAAAACTAAAAAGGAAATGTGGGAAGCTGTAGTTGCTCAATATAAAAAACAAAAGCAAACTAAAAAGGATGCATTAATTCAAGCAAGGGTTGCAAGAATATGCAGAGCTTCTGATTATAACTTTAAAAGAAAACGACCTATCCTGTGGTGTCCTGATGCCTAAACATATAAAAATTATTGATGAGGCTAAAAGATTAGTAAGCACCAGGAGAGAAGCAACTTATGGAAATAAAAAAGCAAACCATAAGAACATTGCAAAACTTTGGAGTGCGTATTTGGATAAAACCATAAGCACTAAAGATGTGGCCTTGATGATGGCTTTACTGAAGATAGCTCGAACTAAATTAGGAAACCATAATGAAGATGATTATGTTGATCTGGTTGGCTACGGAGCCATAGCAGGTGAACTAGCTGAAAAAGAAAATGAACAACTAGAATTTGATTTTGATAAATGGCAGGGAACTGACCCTGACTAAAAGACAATCCCAACTTTATAATTTCATAAAGAATTTTATAGAGTCAAAAGGTTACTCTCCTTCCTATCAGGAAATGCTAGAGCATATGGAAGTACATTCTAAACAAATTATTTTTTCATTTCTTCAATCACTTCAAAGACAGGGCAAGATTAAACAAACTAAATATATGGCTAGAAGTGTAGAGTTAGCTTCTTAACGGAAGCTTAAGAGGCAGTGGTGGTGGAATTTGTTAGACACGCGTGGATTAAATCCATGTGCATCTTTGATGCGTGAAAGTTAAAGTCTTTCTCACTGTACCAGAACTAAGCTTGGAGCCACTTTAGCTTAGGGTGGCTCCGCAATTTTTATTTAAGTGCCACTATAGATAGCATTTAAGTGCCACTATTAGAGAGAAAACATGGAAAAAAATAATGATATTAAGATGCCTGCCATCTCAAAAGAATTAATTGAGGTGTTAAATCAACTGTTTCCTGAAAGGTCTGCTGAATTGGAGTGGACTGAAAAGGAAGTATGGTTTCGCACAGGGCAGCGCAACATCATTCGATTTCTAAATTCTCATTTTGCTGAACAAAACAAAACAATCATGGAGAAAAAATAATATGTGTTTTATGAGCAGTGGAGGCTCAAGTGGTGGCGGTCAACAAGAAGAGACTCAAACTAATTCTCAAAAACCTCCTGAACAAAATCTAACTTCGCAATCTGCACCAGCTCCTAGTGAGTCAGAGAGTGGAGTTGATGAAAACACTGGAACTACTATCATAGCCAAGAAGAAAGGAACTTCTCAATTGCAAATTCCTTTAACTTCATCGCAGGGTAGTGGTTTACAGATTACATAAAAAATAAATGGAAGACTATGAAGGTCAACATTCTGTTGCTTCAAGATATGGCAGTCTTGAAACTGTCAGAGAAACATATTTAGAGAGAGCAAGAGAATGTGCGGAGTTAACTCTGCCTTTCTTAGTGCCTCCCAAAGGTCATTCAGGCTCAACTAAATATGTCACCCCCTATCAAGGAATAGGCGCGAGAGGAGTGAACAATCTTGCAAGTAAATTACTGCTTGCTTTAGTTCCACCTAACGCTCCTTTCTTTCGACTGCAGATAGAAGATTTTGTTCTTAAAGAAATGGAGCAAGATAAACCTTTAAAGACTGATGTTGAAAAAGCTTTAGGAGAAGTTGAAAGAGCCGTCATGGGCAATGTGGAAATGTCTGCTGACAGAGTACAAATTTTTGAATGTTTGAAACATCTGATTGTAAGCGGAAATTGCTTATTAGTTGTGGAAGACTCAGGACTCAGACTTTTTCCTTTGGAAAGATTTGTAATTAAAAGAGACCCAATGGGTGAAGTTCTTGAGATCATAACTAAAGAATGTGTTTCACCAAATAGCTTACCTGAAGACATTGCTGAATTAGTACAGACACAGTTAGAAGGAGATGAGAAGACTGTAGACATTTACACGCACATTTGCAGAAGACAAAAACATTTTGAAGTCTTGCAAGAAGTAAAAGGAACTATCATACCTGACAGTGTTGGTAAATTTCCTATAGATAAATCTCCTTACATTCCATTAAGATTAAGTTCCATCTCAGGTGAGGACTTTGGAAGAAGTTTTGTTGAACAATATTTAGGTGACTTGACAAGCTTGGAGGGATTAACAAGAGCAATTGTTGAAGGTAGCTCTGCATCATCTAAAGTTTTATTTATGGTTTCACCTAATGGAACTACAAGAGCATCTCACTTAGCACAGTCTCCTAATGGAGCAATTGTTGAGGGCAGTGCGAATGACGTTTCAGTTCTTCAAGTTAATAAACTTGGAGACTTTAGAATTGCGTATGACACCATGCAAAGAATTGAACAAAGATTGGAGCATGCATTTTTATTAAATGCTTCAGTACAAAGACAAGCTGAAAGAGTTACTGCAGAAGAAATACGCTTCATGGCGCAAGAACTTGAGAGTTCTTTAGGTGGCATCTACTCCATCCTTTCACAAGAATTACAACTTCCATACATAACTAGAAAAATTCATGTCATGCAGAAGAGTAAAAAACTTCCTGCATTACCTAAAGGAATGGTCAAGCCCACAATCATAACTGGACTTGAAGCTTTAGGCAGGGGCAATGACAGACAAAAGATTGTTATGTTCTTACAAACATTGCAAGAAAATTTAGGACAAGAGGCGATAGGTCAATACGTTAACATTTCAGAAGCAATCAAGAGACTTGCTACTGCAGATGGTATTGAAACTAAGGGCTTAATAAAATCAGAAGAGGATTTGCAAGCTGAACAAATGGCACAGCAAGAACAAGCTCAAATGCAACAGATGCAAGATGCATCTCAGCAGATGGCTGTGAAAGGCATGCCACAAGTCTCACCAGAGGCAATTGAGCAAACTGTTAATCAACTTCAACAACAACAATAGGAGAGTATGAATGGGTACTAACGAAGAAGTAAAAATACAAACAACAGAGACTGGTGAGGGAGCAATCCCTATGAAGTCAGATAAACCTGAATGGTTGCCAGAAAAATTTGAGAGTGCTGAGGAACTAGCTAAATCATATAATGAATTAGAAAAGAAACTTGGTGAAACTAAAACTGAAGAGACACCTGCAGAAGAAGCTAAAGAACAAGCTGAACAAGCAACAGGTGTTGCATTAGATAAGTTCTATGACGAGTATGCTGAGAAAGGCGAATTAGCCGAAGATAGTTATACTGAACTTGCTAAACAAGGTTTGAGTAAAGAATTAGTTGATAGTTATATTGAAGGTCAAAAAGCTGTATCTGACAGACAAACAAATGAACTTCATTCAACAGTAGGCGGAAAAGCAAACTATGACAAGATGGTTGAATGGGCTTCTTCAACATTAAGTGAGACAGAAGTAAAAGCTTTTAACACTGTAATGGATAAAGGTAATCCTGATGAAATGAAATTGGCAATCAATGGAGTTAACTCAAGGTGGAAATCCACTTTTGAGCCTAAGCTTGTTAAAGGTGAAGCGCCTAAAGTTGTAGGTGACATGTTTAAATCCACTTATGAAGTAGCGCAAGCCATCAATGATAAAAGATATTCTCATGACACTGCTTATAGAAAATCAGTGGAAGAGAAACTTAAACGCTCTGACATTTTAGGATAATGAAATCTTCAGAACGAACTTGCTCTTGTAACAATCAAAAACAAACTGTGCTGTGGACTGTGTATCATACGATACTTGCAATCTTGATGGCTATGGTTGTTGCGATAGAATTTGTAGAACTGATGATTTACTTGAAACAAATTAAAGGAATGTAAATGTGGGGTTTATTAGCTAAAACAGTTTTACCTAGTATTTTTAAAACTGTAGACAAAGTTATAAAAGGAAAAGACGAGGCAGAAAAATTAAAACAAGAAGTACAACTCGCTTTAATGGCGAGTGAAAACGAATGGAAAAAATCTGCTCACGATGTAATAAAAGCAGAAACACAATCAGAGTCTTGGTTAGCTAGAAACTGGAGACCACTGACAATGCTTTGCTTTACTGCAATCATCTTCAATAACTACTTACTTTTTCCATATATGAAACTATTTGGTTTCCCAGCAACCATGCTCGAAATTCCACAAGGTATGTGGACTTTACTTACAATGGGTCTTTCTGGTTATGTAGTTTCTAGAGGAGCAGAAAAGGTAATGAAAACTTACAAGGAAAAATAATAATGAATGATTTAAAAATTAAAAACGAAAGTGAAGCAGATAAAGCTTACAGAGAAGGATATAAAATAGGCACTCGTAAAGTTTCAATGTTTCCTAATTTATTTACTAAAAAAGGAAGAGACCAATTTAAAATTGTTTGGAAATCAGAAGGCGGATGGAAACAACTTCTGCCATGGAACGTAGATAAATCACTTAAAAGCCCATTTACACAAGGTTTAAAAGCAGGGGCTAAACAATACTATATTAATAAAAAGAAAAAATAGTTGTCTCTTTTAAGAGAGGCTAACTAATATGATTTGAATAACTTTTATTCGTCACCATATTAGTAATGCAACATGCCATTGTGGGTGTTGCGAAAGTAACTTGCTAAAAAGGAGTGAAAATTATGACAAGAGACCTTTCTATATGGAACTCGTTTGATAGATTAAAACCTTTTTCCATTGGATTTAATTCTCTCTTTGATGACTTTGACAAAATGTTAGACTCTTCAGAGTTTGTTTCAAATTATCCGCCTTACAATATTGTGCAAGGAAAAGACAACGATTATAAAATTGAAGTTGCGCTTGCAGGATTTGATAAGAAAGATATTTCAGTTGAAGCAAAAGAAAATACTTTAACTATAAAAAGTAAAAGAGAAGAAAAAACTGATGAAAAAGTAAACGGAGTTCTTCATAAAGGTATAGCTCAAAGACAGTTTGTGCGATCATTTGCACTTGGTGATGACATCAAGGTAAAAGATGCTAAACTTGAAAAAGGCTTACTAACAGTAGACCTTGAAAGAGAAATACCAGAACATAAGAAACCACGTCAAATCGAAGTTCATTAAAAAAAGAAAGGGAGCTTTAACCAGCTCCCTTATTCGCATCATCTCTACAAGAGAGATGCTCTAAGAGTAAAAGTAAAAATGCCTTGAGACTTTCATTGCGGTGATAAGAGCAGAGATAACAAATTGAAATAACAATTAGTGATAACCTAAACAAGAGGAGAATATAATGGCTAATGCTACTGTATCTTTTCTTGGCAAAACTAATAATACTGGTGATGCAAACTCTTTATTTCTTAAAGTGTTTGCAGGAGAAGTTCTTGCTGCCTTTCAAAGACAGAACAAGATGCTCCCAATCACAATGGTTAGAAGTATAAAACATGGTAAATCTGCAAGCTTTCCTCTGGTAGGTTTGGCTTCAGCAGAATATCATACTGCAGGCGCAGAAATAAATGGCACAGCAATAAATCATGCAGAACGCGTGATTTATATTGATGATCTATTAATTTCGCATGCTTTTATTTCTAATCTTGATGAAGCGAAAAATCACTACGATGTTAGAAGCATCTACTCACAAGAACTGGGTAGTGCTTTAGCCAAGAAATTAGACCAGAATTTAGTCCAATTAGCAATCATAGGCGCAAGAGCTGGTGCAACAGTCACTGGTGTAGGCTCTGCTCAAGTTATAACTGATGCTGATGCACATACAAGTGCATCATCTTTCGTAGATAGTATTTACGAAGCATCTCAATTACTTGACGAAGCTGATGTTCCTGATGATGACCGCTACTGTATTATGACACCTGACCAATATTACCTAGCTCTAGGGAATGATAAATCAATCAATAGAGACTTTGGTGGTACTGGTGTTTACCAAGAAGGTAAATTGTTAAGGATTGCTGGAATGAATGTTATTAAATCTAATAGCGCTGTTTCAGCTTTCACTGACTTATCTTCTGCAAGTGTAACAGGATTACAAAATACATATCGAGGCGACTTCAGCACAACCAAAGCAGTTTGTATACACAAGTCTGCAGTTGGTACAGTTAAGTTACTTGATTTGGCACTAGAATCCGAACGAGATGCTCGTAGGCAGGGAAATTTGATGATAGCTAAGATGGCTGTTGGCTCAAATTATCTGAGAAGCGAGTCATCAGTTGAAATTAAGATTTCTTAATTTTAATTGAAAACTAAAAACTAAAAACGAAAGGGGCTTTATGCCCCTTTTGTAAAAAATTTTTATCTCATATTTCAACACACAGACACTTTAACGATATGAGCTGAACTATATGACCCCCTTAAATTTTATTTAAGTACCTCTTTATGTTCAACAAAACATAAAGGAGAAAAAAACTATGACACACGCAAGTACAACACAATTAGAAGCAGTCAACATAATGCTACATGTCATCTCAGAGGCTCCTGTAAATTCATTAACAGGAACTTTACCTTTGGATGCATCATTAGCAAAAAGTACTTTGGAAGAAATTAACAGAGAAGTACAATCTGCAGGCTGGGTATTTAACGAGAGATATAAATATATTTTATCATTAGATATTAATTCTAAAATTCCTTTAGCCGATAACATAATGAGAGTTGATTTGGATGTTAACAAATATTCACCAACTACTTATGATGTCATAAAACAAGGAAGCTTTTTATATAACAAAGTTGAAAACACCTTTGTTTTTGACAAAGCCCTGGAAGCTAAAGTAATTTTATATTTGGATTTTACTGACTTGCCTGAAAATGCAAGACGATACATTACAATAAGAGCATCAAGAATATTTCAAGATAGAACAATAGGCGGTAACAACTTGCATAAATATAATTCTATTGATGAGTCAAATGCTCTTGCAGTTTTAAGACAAGAAGAGGCACAAACTGCCAATCACTCTATTTTTAATAATTACGATACCTGGAGCATTATTAATAGAGGAAATAAAATAGTAGAATAATGGGAAGAATAGTTAATCATGCAATTCCAAACTTGATTAATGGAATATCCCAACAGCCTGAGAGTTTAAGATTAAGTTCACAAGGTAACGCCCAGGAAAATGGATATTCTTCTGTTGTAGAAGGGTTGAAAAAAAGACCACCTACTGAATTTGTTAAGAAGATAAAAACTTCAACCCTGACCAATGCCTTTGTGCATACCATCAACAGGGATAGTTCTGAAAGATATTTCGTAGTTATTACGGATGATGACATAGAAGTTTATGACACTGATGGTACGGAGAAAACCATAGTTGATGGAGTTGGAAGTTCTTTTGGAACTTACATAGATGATAGTGACCCCAAGTCTAACTTCGAGGCGGTAACTATTGCGGACTACACTTTCATAATTAATAAAAACAAGACAACAGCTTTATCCGGTAGCACAGATGCAAGCAGACCTTACGAGGCTGTTTATTCAATTACTCAAGGTGTTTCTGCTACAGAATATGAATTAAAACTTGCAGGTAGCACATACAGCTACACAACGACTGATACTGCCTCAACCTACGATGCTATTGAAATTGCATCACAAATGGTTACTGCCATTGGCAGCCCATCAGGTTTCACAATAACTAATCTTGGAACTGACATATATATTTCTCATGCATCTGACTTTACTATTAAAGCTTCTGATGGTTACGGAAGTCAGGCTTCTCAAGTTATAAAAGGAGAGGCGCAAAAGTTTTCAGACTTACCTAAAAAAGCTGTTAATGGTTTTGTTGCTGAAATTACAAATGATGCAGGAAATAATTTTGATAACTATTTTGTAAAGTATGAGTCAGATAGCAATGATGATGTAGGTGTTTGGAAAGAAACAGTTAAACCTGCATTAGATAATAATGTTGATGTTTCAACCATGCCCCATGTACTCATCAGAACAGCAGACTCAAATTTTCGTTTCGATCAATGCGATGGAGGAACGTATACTATTGCTGGCACAGACTACACAGTTCCTAAATGGACTGGAAGAGTTGTAGGAGATGAAACATCTTCTCCCATGCCAACATTTGTAGGTAAAAAAATTAATGACATATTTTTCTTTAGAAACAGATTAGGTTTTATTGCAGGAGATAATGTCTTCATGAGCAGGGCAGGAGATTTCTTTGAACTGCATCCTGAGACAGTTACAACTATACTAGACTCTGACCCAATAGATATTTCTGTAAGTCATACTAAAGTTGCACAACTAAGACATGCTATTCCTTTTGATGAAGAGCTGTTAATCTTTTCTGACCAATCACAATTTATTTTAGGCGGAGGTCAAGCTTTACTCACACCTAAGAATGTTAACATAAATGTTACCACTGAATTTGAAACTTCCTTATTAGCAAAACCTGTAGGAGCAGGTAAGAATGTTTACTTTGCTTTTACCAAAGGTGAATACTCAGGAATGAGAGAGTTCTTTGTTAATGCTGAGTCAGATACAAATGATGCTACTGACACAACTGCTCATGTACCTAAATATATTCCTAAGAATGTTTTTAAAATGGCAACTGCTACAAATGAAAACATTTTAGTTTGTCTCTCTTCAGAAGAACAAAATGCTTTGTATGTTTATCAGTGGTATGTGGCTAACGAACAAAAGCTTCAGAGTTCATGGTCAAAATGGAGTTTTGGCAATTCAACTGACAACACAATTCTCAACATAGATTTCATTGACACCAAACTTTACATCCTCATGCAGAACAGCAACGGAGTGGAAATATTAACTATTGAAACCGCACCAGCTCATACTGACCCTGATGGCGCTACATATTTAAGTCATCTTGATAGAAAAGTTAATGAGTCTACCACAGGTTTAACTAAATCTTATAGTTCAGGAACTGGAAACACAACCATAACACTTCCTTACACCATTGATAACACAATGGAGATGGTGACAAGGAATGTCACTGGGTCTTCAACCATTGCAGGTCAAAAAGTTACTATTGCAACTCAAGCAGATGGTGGAGCCGTCATAGTTGTTTCAGGAGATTATTCTTCTGAGAAATTCTTCATTGGTGAAGTCTACACTTTCAATTATGAATTTTCACAACAATACCTGCAGACACAATCAAATGTTACTGGCACTAGAAGTGCGATTAAAGACGGAAGATTATCAATAAAAAATTGGACTGTTGGATACAACAATACTGGATACTTTCAAACAAGCGTAACGCCTGTTGGAAGAGATGAAAGTATAGATACATTTACTGGGGCTATTGTAAGTGGAGCAGTAGTAAATGGTGTTAACTTGGAAGACGGAAATTTCACATTCACAACTTTATCGAGAAATGACCAGCTTACAGTTAAGATTACTAACAATTCACACTTACCATCTAATTTCATTAATGCGGAGTGGCAGGCTTACTACAACACTACGAGTTAATGAAGCCATACATTAAAGTTGCGGATGAGCGTGATGCTATCCGCTTGGCAAAAAATTTAAGAGAAGAAGATAAACAGGAGTTAAAAGCTTATGGAAACCTCAAATATGACGAAGCCCTTAAAATGGGCGTGGCACAAAGCAAAATCCCTTTGGCAATCTATGACAAAGAAGGGAAAATTGT
>Ga0098047_10000758_pt1 | contig 12957 bp, 31 predicted proteins | sample 12_taG_FD_92585 | JGI IMG/M metagenome (GOLD analysis project Ga0098047, IMG submission 92585) | Marine viral communities from the Subarctic Pacific Ocean - 12_ETSP_OMZ_AT15267 metaG | ecosystem: Environmental > Aquatic > Marine > Oceanic | place: Subarctic Pacific Ocean | collected 2015-01-16 | reverse complement strand
TATGATGGAAAACTGGGAATATGTACTAATCGCTATTATGATGGTAGATAAGGTTGTTGCACTTTCCCCAAGTAAGATGGACGATTTGGTTTGGACTTCTGTAAAGAAAGTTCTTGTTGGAGCAAAAGTAATGAAGGAAGAATCATGAGTATGTTGTCTGTTTATGTTGCTAGTCAGGTTAGAAAGAGGGGTGCTAAAGCTATTATTCTCAAGGTTGTTAGCATGGTTGTGAAGGCAACCAAGTCTAAAAAGGATGATGAGATGCTAGAGAAGATTAAAAACCTGTTGAAAGATTATTAAAATCCAGTGGGTAGGTCAGCCACCTTTAAATATACCGACGATGCTAATGGTGCTCCTCCTCTAGATGAGCAGTTATTATCTATTCTTACCTCTGCAAAGCCACAGTTTAAAAAGGCTATTAGGCGTACAGCTAAATGGGGCAAGGGGTATAAAGTGCCAGTATTGGGTCATTACTTATCTGATAAAAAGTATAAAGAGATTGAAGACAAACTTAGGTCTGGAGACATAGAGGTTGTTCAGGGTAAAAATCTTAAAGTTTTTCCCAATTCTAAGAAGGATAAAGAGCTTGCAGCTTTAGGTTATGGAGGACTTGTTAAATACTTGGCTACTAATAATCTTGCTCCTTGGCCTGCCACTGGAGTATTTTTACCTAAGAAAGATACGGGACTAGATAAAGATAAAATTGTGCTAACTGGAAGCCCTGAGTCACCCGGATTTTATGAGGCTGGAGTGCATGAGCTGTTACATGCGTCCCGCCCAGCCCATGGAGCTATTGAGACGTCACAGGATTTCGTGGGGCTGCCCAATATATTCTCCATATCAAATTTGTTAGATAATATTATAGCGCCGGGCTCTACTGCAAATTTTAATAGGTATTCTAAGGGTGTATTGAATCAAGCAATGAAAGAAGGTGTTTTGCAACGCACCAAAGACACAAGAGGTATTTATGGGAAATTGCAGAAAGTTGATGATGCTCTCCAGCAATATAATAATTAGGTCATGCTAAAAGCTGTACAGCTGAGGTCTTTGATTGACCGCACCCTCAAGGACATGGGTGGGAGATTCTACTCAGCCGGAGCTGCTAATCTAATTTTCGGTACTGGGCTGGTTGAGTCAAAATTCTATTATATAGCACAGTATCCTAGCAACATTGCGAAAGGGTTTTTTCAAATTGAACCGCCAACAGCTGTCGACAACATTGAAAACTGGGTAAAGTTCCGCAAGTCTGTTAGACCAAGCTTAGTAGATGCTACCTACGTGGAAGACATTTATTGGGTGGAGCCTACCGAGAAGGATTGGGGCAATATATTAGAAAGCAACATTCGCGCTGGCATTGTGCACGCAAGGCTTCTTTACTGGCGAGCGCCGGCTAAGTTACCCAGAACGGTGCCAGAGATGGCGGATTATTGGGTTAAATATTATAATAGAGGAGGTAAGGGAACGTCTTCCAAGTTTATGAAAGCTTGGGGAAAGCATGCGCTGGTCTAACGAAGAACTCACTCGGGCTAAAGCGCTTCTAGATTCCGGATTTTCATACGCCGCCGCCGCTGAGGTGCTAAACGAAGAATTTGGCACTGAGCGCAGCTATCATTCCGTGAGAGGCGCGGCACGCAATGGTCGTGTCGTGCTAAATAACCAAGACAGAGATGCTACCGTAATGCATACGGTTAGAAATTCTGAGTTAAGCCATGAAGACCAGCAATCTGAGACACGTCATTTTTCTTGGCAGGAGTGGTCAAGTGAAATTCAAAACCTTCAAAAACTAAAATCTAAAGCTGAGTGGAGTCAAGATGTTACAGCCGCAACTATTAAGAGCGATAAACCAATTATTGTCCAATTCGTGGGTGACCTACATTTCGGAGCGTCCGGAGCAGACTATGCAACACTGGAAGCCCTTACCAAGCGAATCAAAGAAGTGGACAACCTCTATATCATCTTATTGGGCGATGTGGTTGACAATTTTTTCAACGGTTTTCGCTCGGCTACGGCGGTCTTCGGACAAGTAATGTCTCCAGAGGAGCAGCTTTATTTCCTTGAAAGCTGGCTCAACGACATCAAGCATAAGATTATTGCAAGCACATGGGGTAATCACGATGCGTGGTATGAGTACTCTAAGCACGGGTTTAACCCCATTAAAGTTATACAAGCCAAGGTATGTCCTTATTTTGATGGTATAGGCCGTGTGAAGCTAAATATCAATGATATATCATATAGGATATGCATATCTCATTTCTTCAAAGGGCATTCACAGTGGAATCCATTGCACCCCATGATACGATTTAGTGCGTTGCAAGGTGGGGGAGAAGCTGGCGGGATAGCGGATATATATGCCCAAGGACATATTCACGAGCCTGCATTGCACCAACAATATATGCATGGAAAGATGACTACCTATATAAGATGTGGTACTTTGAAAGTTGAAGACGGATATTCCAATAGATACTTTTCCCCGTATCGCTTAAAGGTTGATTTCCCTTCCGTGCTTTTGCATAACGATTGCAAGCATGTGGTACCATTTCTAACAGGTGAAGACGCCATCACTGCGACGATAAATACAGACAATTTATAGTTTATTCCTCTTTTTCCTTGACATTCCCTCTTTATTTGGTTTATATTAGCCCATGGCAATTTTAAAGGAATACGAATGACTACACACGAATTTAATGGTGAGCGCATAGTGGGGAATGGAAAAATGTTCATCAGCACTAAAGAGATTGCGAGCATGTTAGGCATCACACGTGAGACGGTGCTGACGTGGATTAAGGCTGGAAAAATCCCAGCTTCTAGAGTGGGTCGTACTTACATTATTAAATCCAAAGACTTTGAGTTATTTTTAGAACGCACGAGAATCCCGCCTACTGCTCCAAACTTTTAAAATGGCAACAAAAGGAGGAAAAACTTTGGCGCCAACCAACAAAACAAAAGCGTATGATGACCTGTCTAAGAGGGTTGCAAAGAATTTGAACTCGCTTATTAAGGATGACAATGATTTGCTTTATATGTTGGGGGCTGGAGTATTAATCGAATCCATGTTCTTGCGATTTGTTGATTATGAAGATGTTAAAGAATATTGCTTAGAAGAATATGGCGAGGTTGATGGCATGAATATTATGAACTGTCTTAGCTTGTCTGTTATAGAGGTAGACCGAGCCACTAGAGCTTTTAACCATGCCTTTGGAGGAGATGAGAATGATGTTGAGGCAGTTTGTTTAACAGAATTATTAATGCGTGAAGTAACTGATGATGAGTAAATTTTCAATAGTGAGCCGAGAGGTTTTCGCCATGCGGGTGTTTGTTGAGTACATCCGTGACGTTGTTTATACCCTTGGGCAATGGGCGACGGGTCTTTCATGAGCCCGGACTCCTTTATCTCTCGGCTCGTCTATTTTACGGAGGATGAATAATGAATGATAAACCACATCTGTCTCCATCGACGATTAATCAATATCTAAGATGTAGCGCACAGGTGTACTTCAAAAAGACCGTGGGCCCCAAGCCACCCGGAATGGCGTTGCTGTATGGCAAGTCGACTGACGAGGCAATCAACGTCGACATGGAACAGAAGATTACTTCGCACGTGGACTTGCCAGTAGACGACCTTAAAGATGCATTTGTTGATGCATGGGACACGGGCAAGGATAATACTGAATTTTTCCCTAAAGACAAGCCTGAAGAGCTGAAGGAGATAGGAATAAACGCCATTGGTACGTGGGTACAAGAAGTGGCTCCTACAGTGAACCCCGAAGCGGTACAAAAGCAGTTGATTATACAGTTTCCGGGGTTTGATTATGACATCCTACAGTATGCTGATGTAATTACCCAAGAGAAAGGGGTCATCGACAACAAGACAGCCGGCAGGTCAATTAGCACCAACAAAGATACTGGTGAGCTTATCGTGCCCTCGGAGCATCGCTTGCAACTCACTATGTATGGCATGGGGTACGAGGCTAATTATGGTGAAGACCCTGTAAGCCTAGGACTGGACTACTCTATTAAGAATAAGACCCCTAAAATGCAACGAGTGTCTTGGGCTCCAAGCAAGACCGACAAGCAGTTAGCCTTTAATCTTGTTGTGGGCGTAGCAGAGGGAATGAGCAAGGAAATTTTCATCCCCAATCGTAATTCAATGATGTGTAATCAGCGGATGTGCGGATGGTGGAGAGAGTGTGAAGCCAAGTATGGCGGACAGGTAAAGCCTTGAATTATTTATTAAAACTTGACACATGTCCACACTGCGGTAGTGCGTTGATTGAGGCTGAGTTTGGTACCAGCGAATCCGACGAATCCACTGAAGGTTGGATGTGTGAAGAGGAATGTGGTTATGAGTTCATCGAACAAAAGGAGGACTAAGAAGATGGAATCACTAGAAACGAACGGTAGCTCTCCGTATAGTGCAGCCGTTTTAGAAAAGCTCGTGATAGGGGGAGATTTAGCATCTCTTTCATCGGGAGAACGTGTGGAGTATTACCAACAGGTGTGCAAAACACTCGGATTAAATCCGCTAACAAAGCCGTTTGATTATATTCGGCTAGGCGGTCATCTCAGACTGTACGCCACGAAGGATGCATCTGAGCAACTGAGGAAACTTCATAAAGTCAGTGTTGTTCTCGCTAATCGAGACCTTGATGCTGACATAGGCATGTGCATTGTAGATGTTCAAGCAACATTGCCCGATGGTCGTGCTGACTTTGCCACCGGTTCTGTCAGCATAGCAGGCTTAAAGGGTGATGCTCTTGCGAATGCTATAATGAAGTGCGAAACCAAAGCCAAGCGCCGGGTGACATTGAGCATCTGTGGGCTAGGGTGGACAGACGAAACAGAGTTGGAAACTATTTCCCACATTGTTGAAGATGCTCAAGTGGATGTGGAAACTGGTAAAATCGAAAAAGATAAAGTTGTGCACTTTACTGACGATTCGCCACAGGTTCACGACCTAACCAACATGCTAGAAAGCGCCAAGGAAGGTGTTCGCAAATTAAAAGACACCACTGACGATTTATTGGCAAAGAATGTGATACGGGACGAGCCCAAGGCAGAAGAACCTGAGCCTGAAGCTGGGGTTTGGCACAAAGAGTTCACAAAGGCTGAAATCGTAAGCATCATTAATGAGCGATTAAAGCCTAAGCTTGACCCGTTTGACTATGCATCCTTTAAGGGTGATAAGTTGGGTGAGCGTGAGCTAATTAAAGCCAAGAAATTGGAACTGGCTAGCTTTGCTGAAGAGTTGAAGGAATACATTGCCAGTAAATAAAACACAGGGTCACATGGGGCTTGAGTACGTGGAGAACTTAACCTACCTCGGAAGTAAGTGGAGAAACCTCCAGAGGCGTTACTCAAGCTCTCAGAGGCCCTATCCTAAAGGGCTGGGCATTGACAATGTGTGCACAATTAAGCGCCAACACTTTGGAAACATATCGCTCACAAAGTTAAGTGTTAGGGACATGCATCGCTTGCTGAAAATTATAGGTCATAAATATCGTCAAATGAGACTAAAGTATAATCAAAAATCACGGGAGAGTAACGATGGCTCGATACAACGAGGTATCAGCACGAACGTGGAATAGTAAGGATTTTGCCTCTCTGTCTGAAAGGGCTAAGCTGTTGTGGCTGTTCTTTTTAACGGGGGCAATTAAAACTCCCTTGCCGGGGATATATAACGCTGGGATAGGCACTTGTACCGACCATCTCAAGATTACCAAGACCGAATTTTTACGAGCATTTAAAGAGCTGACAGACAGGAAGATGGCGCTTGCGGACTGGGATTACAATGTAGTGTACCTTCCTAATTGGCACCTTCATAACCGGCGCCCCGCCAATTCTAACGTAGTGAAAGGCTGGGTCAATCTTTTAGAGACCATACCGGATTGTTCTCTCAAGCAATCTTATATCAAGGACATGGAAAAATTTAGCGCTGGTAAAATAGCGAAAACCGTTAACGAGGAAATTGATAAAAAATTCCTAGCGGTTAGCACGGCATATCATTCTCAAGTAAAAAAGAGGTTCCCACACCTTCAACATTTGAGGGAGCAGTTTGAGTTGACTTGCCTCCGTGGCGCCGAAGAACTAGACAGGCTGGTACGGCTTGATGGTCACACTATAGATGTTATTGAAGAAACGCTTGAATGGGTTGTGCAAAGCTACACCGAATCCGGTGACTTCAACTGGTTAACCAACATGCAGTCATTACGTGGTATCCGTATGAAATCTTCCCGCAATGGCAACATGAAATTTGAGAACGTGCTTAATTCCAAGGCAACACATAAAGCTAAAAGCAAGAGCCGTCTCGTTTTAACTGATTATAAACTAGATACCAGTGGGTTTTATATTGGCTACTGTGACAAATGTGGTGGTGGAGATTCCTATGACAAGAATGAACTTTTTATACAGGAGAGTAAATGTTGCCGAAACAAAATACAACACGCCAAGAAGCGTGGAAAATTTTCTACAAGTCAATTATGACCGGGTTTGGTAAGCTCGGCTCGGGTGAGTGGAATATTCGTGATTACCACCGCAGCTGTGCTAAAATGTTTAAAGAAGAGCTGGACGACATTGCGTCCGCTGAAGAACATGAGTTAATGGCAGAAGAGTGGGAACGTGAGCATGGTATGAGAGACAAACTGGAGGATTTACCGTTTTAACATGACCAATATTACCGTATTTACTGACAAGGCGCCTACACTAGAGGAACTGCAAAAGCTGGTGGGTGGATATATCAACGTGGTTGAGTCACTGGATGGTGAGGCAGATATAGTGCTAGACGAGGAGGGTAAGCTGAAGGGGAAGGAAGTTAACGAGTCGGCTACCAAGCTTTGGCTAGGAGATGACAAGGCGGACTGGTTTGATGTTCTTGTTGGCGATGTTGTTGTGTGCAGAGGAAAGGCTAGGCTGGCATGACGGACGAAGCATTTAAAGGCGAGCTAAAAACTACTGGCGCACTGTTGATTTTACTTGTGATGGCAAGTGGTATATTGTGGGGCATAGGTGTCCCCGTTGCTCTCATTTTTTGGTTAGCACAATGACGCATCCAAACAAACAAAAAGGGAATAGGTTTGAACGAGAATGTGTTGACCGCGCTAAGTCATTTGACCTTGATGCTAAAAGGAGCTGGGGAAGTGATGGGCGCTCTCTTGGATTGGATGCTGAGGTAGATATAGTAGTCGAAGGCTATGCGATGCAATGTAAAATTAGGAAACAACTGCCCAAATGGATTGTACCGGCAGATGGTATTGATGCACAGGTGATTAGAGCCAACCGCACAGAAACCTATGCAATTATACCCCTACCAACATTGCTGGAGCTAATGCGAGATGCTAAGCATGAGTAATGCAAAAGTAATCCAAAAAATTCAAGAGCGCCTTGAAACTGGCAACGAAACATTTAACAAGGAAATGCCTGTAGATGGAACCTATACAATACGAGAGGCCATTGAGGAAGCACTAGACCTTTCTATCTATTTGTCAGCCCACCTCATCTACATAGAGGACAGAATTAATGATACTGTAAACAAGTTAGTTGATGGTGCACCTGAACATGAGAATAAAGTTATCAAAGATTATTTACATAGGATTATAATGAAGGAGAAAATCAAAAACAAAGGTCACTTTGGGATAGGAAAGGTCATTGTGCAGTTTTTAGAACAAGAAATTGGTAAATTAGCATAAAGTTAAGTAAAGAGGATGTAAGTATCAGTAGAGAATTGCTAGAGCTGGGCATACAGTTTGCCAAAGCTATGAAAAACAATAGTTTAGCACAGAAAGGTCAGAATCTATTAGACCGGTTCAACATTTCCGCTGCGACGATAATGGAAAATGAGCCACTGGTTCCCGATGTAGATAAAATTGGTGAGGTGTTCGGAGAGTGAGAATCTTTTGTTCGACATGCGGACATGAAACAGAGTTTACCCACCACTGTTCAGAGCACAACGGATACGAAGAAGCTAAGCGTGCTAACGCAGAAACCGAGAGCTGGAAGCGACGCTGGGCTTCAACACAAACCAAGCTAAATGACCTGATAGAATTTTATGGAAACGAAAAAAATTATTTGGCTGATGAGGCTGATGTCATTCTTGTACATTATGACAGAGGCACAAAGGCAAGAGATATAAAAAACGAAAGGAACCAAGACAATGGCGTATGAACATAAAGAAAATCGTGGTAGCATATTTAAGAACACCGACAAAACCGACCCTGACAGCCCGCAACCGGATTTCACCGGTGGTGCTAAAGTGAATGGGAAGTTTATGCGGGTTGCTGGATGGGCCGATGAAAGTAAAGCCGGGAATGCATACATCTCTTTGAGCTTTACCGCACCGGAAGATGTGCCTGAAAGCAAATCTGAACTAAAAGACCTACCATTTTAAGGTTTTGAGGATTTGGCTCAAAAACGGCTTCCATAATGGTACCTCTAAGCCACTTTCTCATCATTAGGTAGGGTGATGTATGCTTATAATCTAGTGTATTGTCTCAATGGCGAGGAGCCATCTCCCCGCGAGTTCACCAAAAAGGGGTGGCTCCACGTCCGAGACAAGCTACTTTTCGACATTGCAATAGCAATATGAACCTCGAAATTACTGACGACCAGTTTTCGGACTTGCTATCTCAAGCAAGAAAGTCGAGTAGCGCCAACAAAGACTTCGACCTCAACTTGGCTGAAGGATTGTCCGGTGAATCTGAACTTAGCACCATACTGGAAACGGTTGAGGTTAAAACAGATTTTTTAACAAATGAGACTGGCAACGTTGCCGTTGAGTATGAGTCTCGTGGCAAGCCATCTGGAATTAGCACGACTAAAGCTAAGTACTGGGCCTTCAAACTAGTAAACATGGGGGTGTTTATTTTAATCGAGACATCTAAATTAAAAGCTATCTGTCGCCAGTATTACGTTGAGAATCCGGACAGTGCGGTGGTAGGGGGCGATGACTATACCAGTATGCTTATATTATTACCAGTGGGACAACTTGTTTAATGCGGTGGGTCAGCGTTTTCATCGTTACGCTCTATTGCGAGGCTCCTTGGGTTGCATCCTCCTCCCTTAGCCTCGTGACCTACCGCAATAATTTTAGCACCAAATAATTATGACTAAAGACGAATACGACAACAGAAGAAATTGGAAGCTACCTCGTGGTTTTCCGTTTGATAAAAAAACAATGGAAGAAAAACAAAGGTTTATGTACGGCAACGAAGGCGCCGAAAATGGTTGGTGGTACTTCAAGGACGTAAGCCAAAAACATATCCCCGATGCGTTTAAGAAGGCACGTGCAGAAGAGGGGGGTTATGGTTCCAATCCATTTGGTAGGAGGGGAAAAAGTAATGCTAATAAGCAAGAAACGACATGAGAACACACTAGAAGAGAAACGGCGCTACTATAATAGACAGGTAGCTAACGCTCTGTCTATTATTCACCAAATATCAAACACTGTGCTAAAAGCGGTGGAGAATTATGAAGAGCGTCGATGGGGAGCGAGGAAAACCATCTCACGTATCCATGAGGCGATTAATCGTTCGCTCTCCATCACTAATTCGCTCTTCAATACGACTAAAGAAATTAGTCGTGGAGAGATTCAACTAGACGTTGACGAAGAACCATCCGATGAAACGGAGACAACTCATCAACCTTAGTCATCAAGTCGTTCACAAAGCCATCGCTGTGATTAGCACGTTCACATTCATCAGCTACTAATGCTACGTGGACTCTCTGACTGGTAGAATTTTCTCCGGGCGACGTGTGCTTTTCTGCGTTACGCAAGACAATTAACTCATCTTCCAAAAACAGTTGGCCCACATATTGTTCAGCCAAATCTCTCATATCGGGGTAAAGTTCTAACAACTCTCGAATCCCGGCATGAGCCGAACTGAACTTGTCGGCGAAGTAATCCCTCACTTCGGGCTTGATGCTAACGGTTACGTTTGTTCTTTTTCTTTGGCTCATCTTTATACGCCTCCGTTAACATGTCCTCCATCTCATGGACGACGGTATACATTGGGAACACTTGTTCCAGTAGGTATTCCATGTCCGAGATATTTGAATGCTCTCGTCTATCGGTTGGCACCTTCTTCAAAACCCGGACAGCCTTCCATAAGGCTTGAGACAAGATGTACTGTCCCCGGACGCCTCGAGCAAACTCCAACGCCTCTTTTTGTGCACTCATGATTCAATCTCCTCTACATCTTCTTTTAATATGTCTAACTCCAAGAGTTCATACATTATCTCGTCTTTAGCATCAACGAGCATGTCTGACACTATACCCTTCAACAGGTCATAGAAATCATCCGGAAACACAGTCGGATTGAAGGATTGAAAATCCTTATCCTTGCTAATCAACTCGCCAATGTTGTAGGGGATGTGTTTTTCTATGGTAGCGCCATCATCGTTGTATGATACAGTGATTGTCACAATAATGGGGTTATTGGATTTGCTCATGATTCACCTTCCTCGTTGTCTATCATAGAACCAAAGAAGTCCATCACCGGGCCGAGTTCGTACCGGGAACTTGTCTTGGTTCGCCGGTTACCTCTAAACGTGTCTACGGCGTGTCTCACTGAGTCCATATCCCATGGGAACATGATACAGATGTTTGGTCTCGGTCTTCCCTCGTTGTGGACTACGGCGAACACATCGTCCAGTGAGAAGTACACGTAGTTGTCATCATCATTTAGCACCCGGTATTGACCACTTGGGTGTTGTTCTAGTGTTCCGGAAATACTAAGGCATGTCGGGAAACCATCCTCTTCGTCGGGGTTTCTCACAAATGCCTTCTGAGAAATATAGACACAGACATGTCCATCAAGATAGTCTGCTAGGAACTGTGCTATACTCTCCTCTCTTGTCGCTTTTACGGTTGTTTCACTCATCGTTCTCTCCTTTGTTTGTTTCGTTAAGGACTTCGAGCACCTTGCTCAGCCTTACGGTTTTTTCGTTTTCATGTAGGTCATCCCAGTCATCAGGGAAATGGAACAGGCCGATGGCTTTTAGCATCTTTGCGTTCCACTCGTTCTGCTCCTCTTGGGTGTCGGTGAGTATCCCACTCACAGACGTGGCAAAACCTACCGCCTTCAATAGACTAGTCAGCGTGTCTTTGGTCATCCTTGTGTCCTCTCTATGTAGTCGTCGACAACTAGTTGATGTTCCGCTGTCCGACTGATGATTTCATCTTCAACGTCCGACACGGACATACCTAGTGCTAACGACAGGGCCTTGAGGGCTGTACCTTCTACCCAGTCCTCATCGTAGTATTGACTGTCGGTTCTCAAGCCAATCATCAAGCACCGGAAGAGAGCCTCTACCGTCCAGTCCAGTCTCCCGGCGTTGTCTTTAGGGAAAGCGCTTAGAGCGCATCTGTAGTAAGGCTCCTCGTCCTTGATAGTCTTCATCTCAGCATCAGTTAAGATGTAGCGCACGGGGTGTTTATCTGTTGATTTAGTCATGATTCGTCTCCTTTTCTTTTGTGTTTGTCTCATTTTCCAACTTGATTAGAGTCTCGTATTTGTCGGCGACAACCTCGTCGTAGAAATCCCGTGGGTCTAGTTCGTCCCTAAAGATTTCAGCGACAGCTACGTCGTCGAGCCCTTTGCACCACATACACACAAACACCTTGCCCTGTAAGCCACACGATTCAATGAATCTGTAGTCTCTATATTTGACCGGGTGTTTCCGACAGACTGTGCAAGGTCGGCAAGAAGGTGGCTTAGGTGCGACTTCTCTCAAGGTCAGTTCTCTGACGATTTCTGAGTACTCACCAAGAGAGTGCACTCGCTCCGTTTTCTCCCACTGGTCGAATATATTATTTTCCAATTCGACAAGTTCGTCGGTTGTTAGCTTAGTTAATTCAGTCATGATTCGTCTCCTTTTTACCAATCTTCTGGCTCTAACCGTTCGCCGGCGTAAAGTGGGTCATAATACTCATCTTTACGGTACGGGTACAGTGAAGAGTCATTTGAGTTATAGCACGTATCGCAATACATGCCAGTTGTGATTCCGTAATAATCCTCACGCATCCATGGGTGACAAGTATGGGTAACTGCCCCATCGAAGGTCTTAATGATAGGTTGGTCGCTTTCCTTTTCACAGCCTCGGCAATTAGGGTTATTCATGTTGGTCTCCTTGTGCTATAAGTGCTATTTTTTCTTGGATTCCTGCAATCGCGTATTTGATTTCTTCATACACTTCTCTGCTAATATCGTTAGCTATTTCCTCGGCTAGCTCCTTTTCAGAAAGTAGCGAGCCAACAGGATGTTCCGCGTATTGCTTGTGGATTGTTTCAAGATTCCACGTCTGAGATTCGTCGGCGTGGTAGTTAGCATTCATTAGTTGCAGTATTGTCTTCATGTTTAATACTCCTCTGGTGTGAAGAAGTGAAGTGCCTTACCGCTAGAAGTGTCTGGCATTACCCAGATTCTTTGTCCTTCAAAGTCAAACTGGACAAGTCCCTCGCGGTGGAATACCCATCTGTCCTCTTCGTATTTTTCCTTGAACGTGCTAAGGATGTAGTCGGCTACTGGTCTGTTGACCGTCCAAGTGTTATCCGTCTCGCTTTCAATCACGGCAATTTTGCGCAGATTGATGCTAAAACGAACTATGGCTTGGTAGCCGAAGTTTTCCTTTGCGTACTCTGTCAGATTGATAAACATTCCGTCGCTTTCAGCCTGTTCGCCTGTATAGACAGAAATAACGTCCATCTCTCCGAATACCGGGTGATTGTATTTTTCGCCTACTTTCATGTCAATCGTCTCCTTTTATTAGTTTCCGCAACTCTTTTTCTGTCTTCTTCAGTCCCTTTAACACGAGCTTGTTACCGTGCTTCTCTGCTGATACCTGTTGCCAATAGTTCTGCTCTATTTTTTCTTCTACTGTTTTGCCTAGCTCTTTCTGGCATACCGGGCATTTATTGGTCAGTCTAGCAGGAATAACGAAGCGAAAATTACAGTCTTCGCAACATCT
>Ga0098047_10000756_pt1 | contig 12976 bp, 14 predicted proteins | sample 12_taG_FD_92585 | JGI IMG/M metagenome (GOLD analysis project Ga0098047, IMG submission 92585) | Marine viral communities from the Subarctic Pacific Ocean - 12_ETSP_OMZ_AT15267 metaG | ecosystem: Environmental > Aquatic > Marine > Oceanic | place: Subarctic Pacific Ocean | collected 2015-01-16 | reverse complement strand
GTTGCGTGATGTGTCAGAGTTACAACACCATCAAAGTGTAACTTGATTAGGGTGCCTGGACCTCCTGTAGTATTAATGGAGGTGATTCCAGTAGTCCCGGTTACGTCGAAGTAGTTGCCGTCTGTAAGTACTGGTAAAGCCGGAGCCGAGGCTACGTCAGCGCCTTTACTCCACTGTATTTGCGCCCCGTTGCAATCGAGATCGCCACCGAGTTGTGGAGTCGTATCATCAACGACATCGTCCATTGAACCCGCAAGATCAAGGATGCCCTGAACCGTATCTCGTCTGGTTGTTCCACTATCATCAGCGTCACTGATTCGGATGCTGTCTGACGCCGTAACGGTTACTTCCGTAAGGTCAGTTACTAGCTCCTGTCTAGACAGTCTTCGTCCGCCAACCATTATGATCCTCCTTGCACGATATGTAGAATAGCACTACCAGAAGTATATGCTGTAAAAGCTAGTCGAATAGCTGCTGGTGGATTTGTGTAGTTACCATCTGCGTCCGTTGTTTGGCCAGTTAAAGTGTCATGTGTAAACACTGTTTCGTCCCCTTCAGTGTAATCTGAAGCTAAAACATTTTGGAATGTGTGTTGAATTGCGTACGTTAAAGTACCACTTACAACATCAACACCAAGGCCCACATTAAAATCTCCTCCTCTATAATTTAGCACAAACCACTGAGCTTCACATTTACCATCTACTCCGGCTTCAGTAGCCCCAGCTGTGCCAGCACTAGCTGTAAGTCTATCTACTCGACCAAAATTTAATGCTTGACTACTGCTGGTTCCTGCGTTAGCCCCAGTAATAGATTCAGTCAAGCTGTCTCCGTACCTATTTTCTCCGGTAACAGTTATTGTTTTAGCACTATCGTCACCGGCAGAATATATAGCTACATGTTGAGCAGCCCCTGCCCCACTTAAATCTACGTATCCATTATGGCCAATTTCAATATTTCCAGCAGTTGCCGCATCTGGTGTGACAGATGTTACTTTCCAAAATCGTGTGGATCCAAGAACAATTAAACCTACGCCCGGTCCTGTAATTTCTTCCCGTATAACATTGCCAATACCATCTTCACCAACAACCGTGAATGTTCTGCCCGTGTCATTCCCAGCAGCATAGATAAGAATATATACTCCTTTACGAGTCCGTAAATTAGGTGTTCCCATCGTAGCTCCATCTAATGTCATAGCGGCAGCACTTGTAGGTGCCTGAGAAGTTGCTATTCCATTTCTATCATACCCAGTAGCTAACGCGCCATTAATAAGATAATCAAGACGAGCTGAAGCTAGAGTTTCAGTTGTAGAAATACCGTTACGATCTAGGGCAGAAGGAGCAAGAGTGATGTGTTTAATCTTAGACATCTTTATATCCTCTTGTTAAAAGTTCATATCATAAAATGAAAGGGGCAGTTGCCCCTTTCATAAATCTCCTTATTATGAGTCAACAGACGGGAGTATGTAACCCGACTTATCAACAGCAGCAGAGCCGTAGTTTTCAAACGGCATGATTCGAGTAGTAGTTGTAGTCCAAACCTCACCAGCTGTATCCGCATGACCAAAAGTATTATAGGCCATGACACCAGTGTTTGCTGCTCCTGTGTCCGCATCAAACATTAACGAACCAGAGGTTTGTAGACGATAAACATTGTTACGGAGAATTTGAATTGACCTAGCGTCTTTACCGGTCAAAACATCAATAATATTGCCGGTGCCTACGCCAAGCTCAATGTAGTTGTCAGCAACAACAACTCCGGTAGTATCGGCGGCAAATTGAATCATGTCCGTGTTTGCCGTATCCGCTCCAATTACAACATTGTTGGTGAAATGAAGATATGAGCACTCTTCGTTTGTGGTGCCATCCGCATCAATAAGCAGTACCCAGTTTTCGCCAGACGTTTGTTCCCGGAAAGAACAATTATCTATCGTGACATAATCAGTAGTCAAATGAATCATTTTTTCAATGTCAGCGTAAGCTGCTTCGAAAATCATATTGTGAATAGAAGAACCAGAACCAGATACATTAATATCTGTGGTAACTGCTGTATCCAAAATAAAGGTTGGGCGATCATTACCAGTGCCAAGGCCGACATAAGTTACACCTTTCTTATCTGCTTCCCAACCCACAGAAGAACTAGCGGCAGCAGAAAAAGTCTCTGAATGTCCGGCCTTAACCATAACAATGTCGCCATTGTTATCAGTACACGCTGAAGTAGCTTTTTCTATAGTTGCATATGGCTGAACATGAGTACCGGCGTAGGCATTAGATCCTCCGCCTGAATCCACCCAAAAAACTTTTCCGCCGTAAGAATTTATAAGAGGCAATCCTCTAATGGAAACACCACCAGAGAAGCCTGAAGGAAAATTTGAAATTGGCATTTTAAAACCCTTTCGTTCATTGTGGCCGAAGCCAACAGTTAAAAACTAAGTAACCGAACTAGCTACTAATACCAAACCTATTATTGAATTGCAATAAAAAGGATCCCCCGGTGCAGGGAACACCGGGGGACCAAACCGACGCAATTAAAGGGGAGGACTACGCGCCGGGAGACCCGTAGATTCCGCGCCAGTCAGTCCAGCCGAAACTGTACCGTTCTGACACCTTGTAACGGACATTGCCCGTTTCAAAATCACCTTCCATACCCTTTCTTAACGGACGTCGCTGAAACATTTTTAAGCCATCAGGACAGTCTGTACGAAGGAACCAAGCATCTGTATCAGTAAGACGCTGCATGACATGAACACCTTCGGGTAAATACCCTATTGAGTTAACAGCGTTCAAATCATTGTTGGCGGTATCCACACGGAGTGTAGATTTAAGCACACGTTCTGCGTCAAATACCAATGCTGTTGGAATCACAAGCCTCTGTGCCGTAAGTGCGGCTGGAATACCTCGATCATCTTTAGCATTAGAAATATTAACTAGAAGTGATTCTAGTGAAGTTTCGTTAAAATCAGCAGCCGTACTCAATTCATTTGACTGATTCCCATAATTTGTGGGGTGATCAGTAGCTAACATTTCTTTACCGTCTCCGCCGGTATAGCCGTTATCAAATCCATTATTGAGAATATTAGCTGCCGTGATCTCCTTGGTATGAACCATGGAGCGAGCCAAAGCTTTAGTGTATCGCCTCGCTAAAGAACCATACTGACCATCTTCTTCCGCTTCTTCTGTGATAGCAAAAGCTAAACCAATGGTGTCGTGATTATAACGAGAAGTATATTGCTCAGCCGCCGTATCGTATGAAATAGCGGTGCCTTCGGTTTTAACCGGGGCTTCGCCAAATCCTTCTAGCAACACGTCTTCTTCAAACGCTTTGACAGAAGTATTATATTCAAATACGGGTCGCCACTGGTCTCTATACTGCTTGTACTCAAGGCCAAAAAGAGCATTGAGACCCGGCTCGAGTTGTGCAGCAAATGATGCACGTGACATAGCCATAATTCAGTGCTCCTTTTAAATGCCCGGAGTAGTCGGAGCGCCCGACGTATCCGTAACGTGATATTGATGCTCAGAAGCAACAACTTGAAGATTAACATTGGTGCCCCAAGCATTATTGGGTTGATCAACCTTATCAAGAATACGGAAAGTAGCCACTGTAGCTGCTGTGGATCCGTTTAATTCCTGACGAGATGATTTAGTGGTTGCATCCCCGGCTGTGGCAACAAGATCACCTAAATTCCCAATGTCTGCTTCTACGGTACTGCCCGCAGATTGAACACCAAAAACAATATTAGGATCATCATATACCTCAGCAACGATGTCTGTCGCTGTTCGTCCAGTATCCCATCGCTTAGAAAAGATAAAACTGCCATCCGAAGCAGTAAACTGGACACCGTTAAACATACCCAATACACGATCGCCCGCTGCAACAAGTTCAACTCCACCGCCAGCAACTAACTTCACCATATCACCTTTATAGATGTTATTGGCAAGAGTACTAGCGATTCGAGTTTTGTTACCACGAATAGTACCGCCCATTAGATGTTTAATCGGCCAAAAGCCCCGAGGGGTGTCCGCATTAGCCATTTAAACAGTCTCCTTTGAAAAATTACTCGTCTTCCGCGATTCTACCAGAACCGCGACTAAATGACCGATCAATTTCTTGATCGATCGGAATTCCACCTTGCCGTCCAACTTTTCCGAGCTGAGTTCTAACATAATCGGACTGATCTTCCGTCTTGCCTTTAAAATATGCTTCACGGGCAAGCGCCCTTTTTTCGGGCATTTCGCACAGAATCATGCCTTCAATACCAATACAGCCTTCATGTTTTCCATGTTCTATGGTCGGAATAGGAAAATTTTCCGGTATGGTATTTGCAGGACGAGGAGTCCAACCTTCTCGAAATCGTCGCATGGTGTGATGTGGGATTTCATCCCCAAGAATCTGGGTTGAAACCCACCTTTGTCTCATTCCCTGCCTTGGAGGCGGGGCATCTAAGAGACCGGGCGGGGTCCACACATCGGCGCGAGTATCTTCTTCGCGAGTTGGGTGGGTAGTTTCAGATTCACGAACTTTTCTTTTAGCAGTCATCATCTGGTCTCCTTACTTTGAAGTTCTTTGGCATATTCAACCAATTGATCTTTTGTTTGAAGTCCTAATGATTTTGCCATAGTGAGTTGCGCTTTTGTAAATCTGAGGCGACCATCTTTTGTGATAACCTGTGAGCCTTTACCTCTACCTTTACTTCTGCTAGGAGCCGTAGGAGGTTTAGATTTAGACCTGGGGTCATTATCTTCGCCACTGTTATTATATAGCTCAGGAAACTTTGATTGTAAACGATTATTTAGTTCTTCATAGTATTCTGGAGTTTCCTTATCGTAACCTTCGCTGTCCAGTTGTTTATCTATGACTCGAGCATAAGCAGATTCTGCTTCAAAATCAGGACCATTAAACCACCTGTTTTTATTCCACCACGTCATTGCTTCTTGTGGCGGAGGTTCCTGACTAGCTTGTTGCGGTGGATAATATTGTCTTTGTTGTGTCTGCTGTATTTGAGCTCGCTGCAAATCCGCTATTCGAGCGGCTGACCGCATATCCGCCATTCTTTCGGTTAACTCAAGCTGTTTAGGCGTGTTGCCTTCCTCCATGGCTTCGGCAAGTTGGGCCTTTATGTTATCGTAACTACCTCTAAATGCTTGAAGTTGCTGGGAACTAATTCCATCTTCCATGTTTCTTAAGCGAAGTTCTTGTGCTGTGGCTCGTCTTTCTGCTTCATCAGCTCTACGAGTTTCTGCATGTTTTTGAGCCGTCAATTGATCTATTCGTTTTTTAGAACGTCGGGCTTTAGTTTTTTTGTCATCTTTTGAATCTGCTTCATCTGCTTCATCTGCTTGAACAATTGTTCCGTCATCATCAACAATATCCATAAAATCAGGAACTTTTTCTGCAAGATTCACTGGAGGTTCCCACTTAACATCTTCAACTTTCGAAACTTCCACTTCAACTTCTTTTTCTTTATCGTTCATAGTTTCTTCTCCTTTGTGCGCGATTACGTCGCGTTACGAATAAACCTTAATTTCAAGGTTTGGGTCCACTACAGCTATCACTTCATCATCATTAATAATGCGATATTCTGTATCTTCAATCTCCATTCTAAAATGCGTAAATTTAGGAACAATTATTTTATCCCCTACTTTACACCACGGGCCTCCCTGCCACGGCTGACCTGTGTCTCTATCATGCCAGCACATCGGTCCTATTTTAACAACAGTTCCTGTGATACTTAAATAATTTTCAGCATCTTTAGAAACATCCGATAAAATAATTCCCCCTTTAGATACTTCTTTGGCCTTTTCTTTTTTTATAAGTATTCGCCATCCTTTTGGTTCAGGCAGCATCTTCATCGTCCTCCTCATGAAGTTTAATTAACTCAGCCTTAATAATTTCTAACGCTGTATCAAGGCCATTTCGTTCTCCAACCATTTCACGGTACGTTGAAAAATCAGAACACACCCCTGTTCCAGCAGCATGGTCCCTATCCCTTATTGCTTCCATTATTTTTTCTCTAATATTTCTAATAAAAATATCCACTAAACTTGCCCCCCCGTTTGCTCTCCAGCAATAACAGCAAGAGTTTCTGCAAATCCTTTGTTTAGCTCCTTCGCTGCTTTTGCAAACATTCTAGGTGATATATCTTTAGACGAAATATCTCTTTTATTAAGCCACTTCTTCGCGGCTCGTATTTCTGCTGCAGCTACTTTTCGTGCTTTACTCATTTATAAATTTTCCGCAATATTTTTAAAAGCTCCAGGTATAGTCTATTATTCCCCGGCATTACTTATTCCTTCGCACCATCCTTGGCGTTTACCACCATAATAATCACGTCCTAGGCCATTGTTAATAAGTAATCTTGTTAAATCATTACCATTTTTAGTACGAACATTGGCAATAATTCTTCCGGCATATTTTCCAAGATAAATATTGGTTAAGGAAATAGCTTTATCTATCTTTAAAACAAATTGTTTTGCCTCTCGAGCAAGATCTTTTTCCTGCTGGCATTTTCCCCTTGGTTCTGGCGTATCAATACCAGCCAAGCGAACCTTTATAACAACAAAATGTCCTGGCCAAATTTGAGCTTGGACCTTCATCGTATCTCCATCTGTAACTTTGATAATAGTCGCTGGAACAGGACCAGGAATAACCTCCTTGGCTAAGACCGGAGTAATAATAAAAAAGATAAGCGCGGTAATTATAAATAGTTTCATTTAAGGCTCCCTAGAACTTTCCGTTTTACGACGATCATTTTCTATGCCCGCGTTAGTTTTTACAGCATCAGAAGCCATAGAAGCAGCGGCCTTAACTCGTGTGTCATGTACTTGAGCACTTGCTTTTTTATTTTCCACAGCCAGCTTCACTTGTAACTCGGCTCGCATATTTTCAATATTTGCCCTAGATTTTTCGGCAGCAATTTTAATATCGGCATCTGCTTTAGCATAAATGGTCTTAATTTCAGCCGCGATCTTTTTCTGATCCGTTTCTGATTTAAGTTGCTCGCGCATAACAACGGCTTGTGCTTTAGCCTGTTCCTGAATCTGAGCAATTTGCATATCAGCCTGTGCTTGCATTTGTTTAATCTGTACATCAACTTGTGCCTTTGCCATTTTGGCTTGCACATCAGCTTCGGTCTTTTTCTGAATGGACATAGCTTCAACTTCAGCAAGCTGTTTGGCGACATTCATACTTTCGTCTTCCTGTTTGCCTCCTGCTCCAGTGGGAACTGGCGGACCAATAGGTTGCTGCTGCTGCTGTTGTTGTTGTTGCTGAATAACCAGTGCCGCAGCTTCAGAAATTTTTTGATCTGAATCTGAATCTATTGGCTGAACCTTATCATTTGGATCTCGAAAATCTGGTAAAGTTGGCAACGGAGCACCTAACTGACTTTGCATTTGCGTTCTATAGTACAAAGCCATATGCTCTGCCCGATGACTAATATACCCTTGCAAATAAAGTTGTTGACCCTGTTCAGGTAAACGACTAAACCAATCGTCCAGTACTGTCATGTGAGCCATGTGGTCTTGATCAATAAACGCCTTGACAGGCTTATTGTTCATCATAAAAACATTTTCAGATATTGGATCTAGACGCTCAATATCTGTGGGATCAATTAACACCTCTTCAAAATTTGGAGTACGAGTAGCTTGATACATTCTTTTAAGCGCCGCGTATATGTTATGATGCTGAGGCGCTAGTTGCGCCAATTGAAGCATTTGTTGCGCTTGTGCGATGCGCTGTGTGCTAGAAAATGTAGAAGGATCTGATGTTGGAATAATGTCAATACGTTCGTTAAAATCCTCCCGTAAAATAAATTGATCTTTTTCTTTAACTTGGTACGGATATTTTTCAGGTAAGTAAATTCCATTTAATTTGGCAATTAATTTAAATTCACGTTTTTGACTATCATGAAGACGCTTATGAATTGCTGAAAATACTCTAGCGTTTTCTTCTAGCAAAGCTACCGTGGTTCCTACGGGAGTGTTTTGATTAGCATCGCTAATATTAATTTCTGTCGTGTTAGCAAATCGTTTACCAGTTTCCACTACAAAAGCAAGTAATGACATCATCGTAGCTGAAGGTTCTTTAAACGGCAACGGCATGATCGCCTTATTAATATCATCTACTGCCGCTTCTATATCCGCAAACTCACCTGGAACTATCTCAATTTCACCGCCTCGTACTCTGCCCCGTAGTTTAAAGCCCCCCTGCATATTGGCGTATGCCGCAGCATCAAGAAGTGAACGCAATGCGCCAGTAGCCGCTTTTCCGAGGCCTCCAATAATGTGGTATAAACCATAACCATAAAATCCAAGGCCAGGAAGAAACTTATAAGAAATAAACCAAACCGCTTTTCGAAAATTTTCATCGCCTTCATCCCAGTTTCTACGCAAACCTACAACAGTGTCACTGTCTCTGTGTATGGTTAAAATATAAGGTTTATGTCCTTCATCTCCATTAGATTCAACATCCAAATAAACATGCATTTCCAATAAAACAACTTCTCCGTCATCACTGGAAATTGTTTCTTCCCTGCCTTCCAAAATTTTAGGCAACTGTTCAGAATTTTCAGTGGTTGCAATAACTGTATCTTCTGGAATCGCCAAATAAAAATCATTGCGTACATAAGTATCGTAATCATGACGTTGTATTCGTAAAACTTGGGTATAACGATCAGCGGTATCTAAATCTACAGCATCATTATCAACTATAAAATCTGCCGCCTGAACAAAACGACTCGTAACACGACGCAAATTCACATCAAAATAACTTTTCTTAAATGTGTGCCCCGCCAATGGCAAATGAAGCAACATTTGATCCATATCGGGAAAATATTCCGGCATCGCCTCCATTATCTGATAATTCATATAATTTCGAACCCGACTGGCTTGTTCCATGCGTTGTTCATTAGGTTCACCGATAATATTTGCACCTACTGGCCCAGCAGCAGGAAATAATTCTCCTATAGCTCTAGCCTGGAATTGAGTGGCAGCTTCAGCAATTAAAGGATGAGACACATCGGTTAATTTGCGATCAGTTCTAGAAGATTCATCGTCGACATCTTCATTTAATACTGATTTTAAACCCTGTTCATAATTAAATAACCAGTTAGACCGACTTTCTTCATCTTCATCAAATAGCTGACGCTGTTCAGACGCCAGTTCCTGAAGTTCTTTTTCATCCATGTTTGTGGCAAGATTCTCGTCAAATTCACGCAAACCGGGTTCTTCTGGGGTAAAGTCTTCATCGGGTTCCCCTATAAGCAAGGTACCATCCAATTGTTCTTCAACTAAAGGTTCTATATCATCCATTATGATTACCTTAAGGTTTTAAAATGTGTCCAGATTTCCGGAGAGGGGACGTCTAGCACCCGCATGTACGATTCTAGAATGTCATCATAGAGTGGATAAAGTGCATCAAAAGTTTCTAGGTGCCGTCTAGGAGCCTGTACTGTATAATCAATGGCGTCATCAACTCCGAATTTTCTAAGGGCAAAGTTCCTTCCGATTGGAAAATAATCGCCTGTTTCTTTTAGTGTCTGTTCTAGCATAGCCCGACGATTAGGTGGAACCAAGGCAGGTTCCTTTAAAAGACCGGCTACCTGTTCAAATTCATCCAATAAGTTGGTAAAAACTGTTCCTTCATTTGATCGTACGCCGTACTTCATCGGAAGAAATGCGTTCGGGTGGTTTATACGAAAACCAGAGGCCCACAATAAATCATCACCGGGCCAAAATCCTTGCAACACGCTGTGTTCAGAACCCTGTTTACCCGGAAATGATAAATACGACCTAAAATCTTGATTTGAAAATGGAGCCCTGTCGGGATGGCTGTGTGCTGTACTTAGATTCCCACTTGGCTTACTAGCTGCTCTGAAATAAGCCGGGTCACCAATCTCTTTAGTGTAACTAGGAAGTGTCCTAGCATCCCAAGGACGGTAAAGTCTGTATGACTGGTTGGGGGGTATTTGATAATAAGTGGGGCGAACGGAAAAAGAGTCACCCATAAATAATGGTTGGCCAGGAACATCTTGTGCAGAATAAACCAAGCGTTCTGACTCTGGATATCCTTTGTTTATTATATGGTTTTTTATTCTCGTTAATTGGTCCAATGCAGTTTTACTCCAGCCGGGAGCAAGTTTAGCTCCTGCACGAGCGGGGAGGCCTAGGTAATTAGCTACCTGGACCCCTTGTGGAGAACTAGGTTCCGGTGAACTTAATTCATATTCTGATGGAGGTAGAGCCACTATTTACTACCCCTGAATATTAATTTACCCATAAATGGCCTTTCTGGTTCCAGGCATTTGGATCACATTGTCGGCTAAAGAATTTTCATAAGTGTTTGTCATCTACTTTTTGCCTTTGGGAGTGTGACTAGAGCTCCGGTTGCAAGTAAATCACGTAATTTAATCCAATTTGGGTTGTGGGCGGCGTTTCGACCACGAACATTTGGTTTTGTATTAATAAAAGAAATGGATCCAGCGTCTTCGGCCTCGTTTGTGTATTTTAATGTGTCTATATTTTTTCTACGAATGGAGGGGTCTAGTTCTCGTATAAACTTTGATAGAGGGGGTGTTTCTAAATCATTCAAAATATCAATTGTTCTATCAGCGTGTTTGGACTCACTTAATGAAACCGGGTATAAAGCACCCCTATGTTCTGAAGCTAGGTGGCGAGATTCTGGCCCACCCCCAATAGCTTCATTTGCAGCTCGCTTCGTTCCAAAATGAGTTCCGGGTCTAAATGAGTCAATATCCGAAAAACTACCGTGATACACTTCATCTTTAGATGAACCATATCCATTTTTCATAGCACGAAGGGCGCGAGATTGTTGGTCCATGGGAATGCCGTTTTCCTCACTTAAAACAAAATAGGGCGACTCCCCCTTTTTAATTCTAGCTGCTGCACGATCAGCCGAACCCGGCAAATGTTTCCAACCCCTGAGTAACTTAATCAATCCCATGGATTTAAGGATATGATATAATTCAACCATAGATCGCCTTTCCTGTTCCAGGCATCTGAATCACATTGTCGGCTAACGGGTCATCTCTAAATGGGATATCGTCTAAATCAGTATCATCATCGTGAGGCACAGCAAACCACATTTGTCTTAATCTTATAAGTGCCTGTGTTACCGTATCCACAATGTCTGTCCCGTCTCCCGCTGGGAAAACTGCACAGTGATGAATAACCTCATCTGCCCAGCGACGATCAGGGTACCACACTAATCCTGTTTCTAGCAAGGCTGAAGCTGCATGAGCTCTAGCAACTTTATCCCTGTCTGGTGTATAGGCAAGAACTGGAATGCCCGACATTTTTAAATCCTGTATAAGTGATTGACCGGAAGCTTTCTTTTCTATAAGTACTGCATCGGGATTATATTCATTGTACAGTTCTCTGGCCATTTTTCTTAACTCAGTATAGGGCATATGTGATCTAAACCGATGTATTATCATAATATGATAACGGCTTCCAAAATTAAAGACTCCCCACGTTGTACAAGCGGAATAACTGTTTGTTTCTTTTTCTGAAAAAGCCGTGTCCCAGCTTTGGAGCACATAGATAAATTCCGGTATTGCATCAGCCTCCCATTTACGCCACCATTTTTGTTTGATTATACCACCGCCTTTTGGGGCAGGACGTTGTTGAAGTTGCCCAGCAGAACCATATTCTCCAAGCGATCGTTTTAAACGATCTATAGCTTTTAATGGAAAGCGCTCAGGCCAAAGAAGAGCACCCTCTTCGCTTCTAGGGTCCTCCTTGTATGTAGCTGCGGGTAAGGTCGTAGTATATATATGCGGGTGACCTTTTTCATATTCCGAGGGCACACAAAGATGTGTCCATTCACCGGGCAACTGATTTTTTAAAATATGCCCAGATAAATCACTTTGATGAAGCCGCTGCATAATAACTACAAAGGCTCCTGTTTTTGGATCATTTAAACGAGATGGAACCGCCGTATCCCACCATTCAAGGGTAGATGTTCTTACGGCTTCTGATTCTACCTCCATAGTATTGTGCGGATCATCAATTACGATAATGTCGCCACCTTCACCAACTAGGGCACCTCCAACCGATGTTGATATTCTATGACCATTTTTATCGTTTTCAAACCTTTGTTTTTGGTTCTGATCGCCTGTTAATTCAAATTGATCCCCCCAATTTTGCTGGTACCATTTAGAATTCAAAAGCCTTCGACATTTAACAGAGTCCCTTATTGTTAAAGTTGAAGTATAAGAAGCAAACAAAAATTGAAGATGAGGTTTATGAATCCAGGTCCAGGTAGGAAAGGCCACGTTACAGGTTAAGCTTTTCATATGACGCGGGGGAATATTAATCAGTAAGCGGGTTACGTCACCAGAAAGAATCGCCTCGAGATGTTCACAAATAGCCTGAATATGCCAATTATCGTAAAACTGTCTTCCGGGTTCTATCGTATTCCATGCTTGTTTAATAAATTCGTACATGGATTTTTCAGCAAGTTCTTTCTGCACGTCTTGCAAATTGTATTCATTCAAAAATGTTTGAGTATCAATCATTTAAAGGTTCGTTTTGTTCCATCAACGTCTTTTCTACGTCAACAATCGTAGCACCAAGAGCAGCATCATAAGCAGTTAAAATCGCATACATTTTACCGTTTTGTGATGTGTGAACTACCGATTGGACATTATCCTCAATCGCCCTTACCAGAATATCTATTACCCGCTTATGCCACTTATTGAAGTTGTCAATGAACGCGCTTGATATCGCCTCTCGTCTTGCATCTGTAATATAGTCTGTAACCGTTTTATTTAGGTTGTGGGACAATAAGGCATGCATTTCAGAGTCCGACAATTCATTAAAGTCTATGGCCTTAACTAGTTCTTCCAGACTATCTTGGAAAGCAGCGAACTTAATCGTTAGGAATTTCTTAGCCGTTACTGTTACATCCAGTTGTGGAATAACGAGTTGCAGCCAAGTATCTGCATGAGTAAAAAGCG
>Ga0098047_10000752_pt1 | contig 13002 bp, 9 predicted proteins | sample 12_taG_FD_92585 | JGI IMG/M metagenome (GOLD analysis project Ga0098047, IMG submission 92585) | Marine viral communities from the Subarctic Pacific Ocean - 12_ETSP_OMZ_AT15267 metaG | ecosystem: Environmental > Aquatic > Marine > Oceanic | place: Subarctic Pacific Ocean | collected 2015-01-16 | reverse complement strand
TTCTCGAAGGCTGTGTTCTCGAAGGCTTTCTTTTTTCTTTTGGAACTATTATACGAGCTATGGTTGGAATCGGAATAGATTTAGTTACCGCAAGTTGAGCTTCAACATTAAGTCCATCAAGTCCACCCTGCATTCCCTTGTTTCCTAAAACTAAAATTCCAGTTCCAGCTTGTTTAACTTTATTAACAAAATCTGTATCATCAAGAAATTGTAAAGCATCATCACCTAATTGATTCAGTAAAGCTTTTTCCAGTTTTTTCTCAAAACCACGAAGAAATTTCCATTGTAAAACTTTCTTCGATGCATCCCAGTTTCCACCAAAATCCGTGTCATTAGGCTTTACTCCTTCTACAAAATAAATAAAATTTCTACGAGTTTGCTTCTTTGCTCCTCTCAAAGTAACTTGAGTAAAAACATTTTTTGCTTTTAATCTAACAGTTTCAATAGAAGCCGCCCCTGCCTTTCCAAATAACTTTGTAGCTATATCATCTTTATTATTTAATAAGTCTACATAAAATTGAGAACTAAAGACTCCTTTGTCCGTAGCGCCCTTATCTTTATATATTTGGCTCAATTTCTTTTTCGCTGATCTTCGGTCGCTAGCTACGTCGGATAAGAAATCACTTTCTAAACCTGGATCTTTTTCAAAGGCTTCTGCTCTGATCGTGTCGCGCACCGCAGCAGGACCTAATGTTTGTTGACGTTGAAATTCTTTTTCTCCACCTTCCGCAAACTGTAATGTTGATCCTATTGTTCTTTGTGCAATAGTTGTGGCCTCAGTAGGTTTTCCTGAAGGTCCTTCAGCTATCACACCACCTCCTTTTTGAACCTGCAACACAACTCGTGAACTTTTTACCTCTCCTCCAATTCCACCAAATTGAGTTCCAACTTCCAGTCCTCTTTGTTCTGCGCCGGTTTGCAATCCGCGTTCACTTAAGTACTTTTGGTCTTTCTCGCTGGGTCGGGTGACTTCGCTTGGGTCAGGATATTCCTCTCTTGTTGTTTCTTTCAACATCGCTACAAAACTTTTTTCAGCAGGACTTAGAGCCCAATTCTTCATCCTCGCAAGATTCGTGCTGCCGTATTGCCCAGCCTGAATCTTATCAGGGCGAAGGACTGCTGGTACTAATTTAAGATTAAAATATTGTAAATCTGCTTTACCACTTACATCTGTCGCAGTTCCTTGAAACCCTGTTGCTCGTCCAAGAATCTGTTCCATTGTGCTGACTTCTTTACTATTACCACTATCATAATATGCGGCAGCAGCCGTATTATATTCATCATTATCAATTAAAATTAAAGAAGAAGCTACTGCATTAATACCTTGATCCGCTGTAGCTTGTGGAGTACTAATTTTAGGAAGTTGCACTTGTTGTAATGTAATAGCCATTAGAACGGTATCCTATACATATCTAAAATGCGACGAACATGAGGAGGCCATCCAGAAGAAGCTAAATTAAATTGTCCACCACTTTCACCTTGTAAACTATATCTTTGATTTGCTTCAGTTTGTTTATATAATGTTTTAATATAATCCATAGTTGCTACTTTAAGATCATTTGGAACATCAGAGTATCCACCATCGTATGTTACTTTAACAGCTTTTGGATAATTTTGCCACATTGGAATATCAATTACTGAAATTGTTTGGCGTCCTTCCGTAGCTCCTGTGACATTACGTTCAATTTTGCCACTATCCCCCACCCATACATAATCAGGGTCACGAACTGCGTCATCTTGGAAAGATGTCGAGTCATTAGTTCCATTAAAATGAACTAAAACTGTTGTATCATTGTCAGTTGAAAATGGATATTTCGGAGCTGTAAAATCAGTAGTATATCGAGCTTTGTCAAAAGAAATTCTTAATTCATCTGCATAACCTGTCATTTCTTCTGTTGCAGTTAAGTTTAATCGACCAAGTTCTACATTATAATCTGTCCCAATTGTTGGCATAGAATTAGATGTCATTATTCCTGCAACATTAGAACCATCTCTAAATAATCTAACGTGTGTTCCACTGCGAGATACTGCTACATGCATAAAGGTATTAGAATTAGCTGCATACCCTGTGGTGGTTCCATGAGCAACATTCATAACTTGTGTTCCACCACTATAAGCATCAAATTGTAATCCTACAGCAGAATTATATCTTAACGCATAAAAATTATCAGCGTCTTTAACTTGAGAAACTAAACATTTATTATTATTTAAAAGATTTAAACGAAATTGACCTTCAATAGTAAAATCTGAGGTTTCATAATCAAATTTTGGGTTACTAGAACTTGGATCAGTAATAGTAACATAATCCTCAGCACCATCAAATTTTACTGAAGATTGGCTAAATTTCTTAATTCTTGTTTTTAATTTGGCATCTCCTTCAGCAGTTACATTTGAATCATCCCAGTTTTGGTTAACAAAACTTCCATCTGTAGCAGGACCAACTAAATCTGCATACCTATTACCATCATATTCAGTTACTTGTTTTACATTATTAACAGGTAGTCGTTCCACAAATACAGATTGTGTTCCACCATCAAATACTTCAGTGTAAACATTACTTTTAACTTCACGACCAATGTAATTTTCCACTGCCCCACAAGCAAAGCCAATGAGGTTAGATAATCTAGCATCATGAGTAGTACTTGTAATACTTAAATAATCCTTGGTTTCCGCTAAAGTAACAAAGGTATATTCGCCATAAGAAGTAGCCATTATTTACTCCAATTATTCGTCGTCGTGTTCATGCTCTCCGCTATTTGGGTGAGAATGAGTAGTTCCATCGTTATGAGTATGTTGGTTAGTTTTACGTGGAGAAGCTGGTTTAGGAGCTGGAGCTGGGGCTGGATTATTTTGAATCTCTTCCCATTCAGCCATTACTTCTGCAATACTTCCATCGTCATAACCATTAACTTTTAAATGCTCACGAGCCTCCGACGAAGACATCGATGAGATGGTGTCAATAATATTTGACATTATATTCCTCCTAAGTAAAAAGGGGTAGGCGTATGTTTACACCTACCCCTATTAAAGTGTGTACTGTCTTTAAGCATATATCTAATTGCTTATTAGACCTTACCTCTGTACTGTTGAGCAGCCGCGGTGACCGTAGCACCCGAGGGAGTGTACGTACCGATCATATTATCGGCCTTAGCAGTTGCGCCAGTAACATTTGCACGTCCAGCGCCACGAATAGTAGCACCAACATAACGAATTGAGGTACCTGTAACAGCCATATCTGCTGCAGCAGAGACGGAAAGGACTCCGCCAATAACATTAGCGGCTGCCAAGGGGGCCTTCAAGTTACCACGCTGAGGTCCTAAGAATTGAACATTCTCAAGAGTAACTGCGCCAGTTCCTGCTACCTGAATAGTATTAGCATTAGCAACTGGAGTTACACCACCAGTACTCAAGTTAAAGATAACATCCTTAACATGTAAAGTAGATGCCGTAGAAGGTCCTGCTACGGATACAGCATTAGAAACAGCCGTAATTGTCATATTTTCAATACGAACATTACCAGTAGTACCAGATGATACATGAATACCAGGTACAGTTACATCGGCTACTCCTCCAACTCCCTTAATAGCTACGCCATTAGCGCACGTAATATTAGAATACGTGCCTGGATACAGTTCAACTGTACTACCAGGAGTCATTTGATTCTCAGGAATATCGCCGTAAGCTTTAAACTGAGCATTCTGGGTTAACTCAGGGCTAACCTTATGAATAAATTTTTGTAGAGCCATAACTCTTTTTCTCCTTATGTGGGCAGGGGGCTAAGCCCCCCACCAGTTAAGATTTTAAATTTTAGTTTATGCAGAGTGAATTGCAACTGCGTAAGAATACTTAGTCGCATCCAAAGCTGCATTAGTATTAGTAGTCAAAGCCTTGAAGTCAAATCGAGTGCTCATATACATTGCAGTTACCTGCTGACGAGGCTCATATTCACTTTCAATCTCCATACCACGACGTTCAGCAATCAAGAAACCTGGCTTATACATAAGCAAGCCAATCTGGTTACCTGCGACACCAACGTTATCTAAGAAATCAGTGATAACCACTGGAATTCCATAAATAGCGCCCAACGAACCTGTGAGGTAAGTTGCGTTCGGTCCGAACTTATCAACAGTCGTGAAATCGCTGTCCTGAACTAGAGAGTTGTATCCTTCGACAGAAGTCAAAAAGACCAACTGATTACCTAGTTGAAGACCATATTTACCAAGCTTACCACGAGCATCCGCGATATCAGCTGGCTGCGCTTTAGTACCAACAGCACCCGTGGTTTCACGGAGGCCAGCAATATCATAAGCAAGCGTCATAGCGCCCTTGAATACACATTGGTATCCAGAACCTGCGGTAATTGCATTCTTTGGAGCAGCGTTAAAGCCCTTCAAAGTACCGTCACCACGTAAGATCGACTTATCGATGGCACGAGCCAAACGACGAGTTGCACTCTGACGTAGGAAATCTAGGAGTGGAAGTATTGTATCCTCTTCCTCATCCTTAGCAAGATGGGTAGTCGCCATAAATTTATTTGGCGAGAACGTTACTGCAGAGATAGTGTTTTGACGAGTAGTCGGAACACGGGTGGCATCAGAAATACTCTGAGCAAACGTGCCAGACTCAAACTGCGCCACATCTCCATTAGTATCTTCATCAGCTACTGGTACGCGGAAATTACGTGCGTCAACTGCAATACGCTCAAACATAGGAGCGATTACAAGCTGTTGCTGCATCTCTTCGTAAACATTAGTTGAGAAATTACTTAAGAACTGATCAACAGAAGTTACCTGTTTCATTCGAGCACCAAGTTTGGTATCAAACGGATCAGTTTTATTAAGAGCCTTTGAAAGCAAGAAAGCATTCGTCATCTCTTCAGGAGTAAACTGCTGTTGAGTACGATTACTTTCTTGATAGACCATCTTATTTTGAGTATACGAAGCAATCTGCTCCTTATACTTATTAACTTCGGCCTTCAATTCGGCTAAAGCTTCACTCTCATTGGGAGTGTACTCAGATTGTTTCTTATCCTGGGCGTCGCTTTCATTAAGAATTGCTTCGCCAGTTTTCTGCACCAGTTCTGCCACTCGCGGCTCTGAGACTTCGGCGGTGGCTGATGCAGGGGGAGCCTCTTCGATTGGAGCCGAAGAAGCAACGACTGCTGCCGTCTCCTCACTCTTAGTCTCGGATGCCCCAGTATCAATTTTGACAATGTCACCTACTGGTTGAGTAGCCATATCATCATTCTCCTTTTTTGATTTATATTTTACACCATGTATTGATAACAAAGTATCTCTCTCCTGACTAGGTTCGATCTTCTTAAGTTCATCAATCATAGTATTTACATATCGGGCATATTTATAATCAGAGTCTGCCCATTCATTAGTCGGGGTTGCTTTTAGGTTGAGTAGTGTATTAAGTTTGTGTTGGTAATTAGAATTAGATTTAACAAGTTCTTCATTCTTTAAGCTATAAGCATCTTGTTCACTAATATTTATGATATCAAAATATTTATCTTTAATATCGGTTCTATCAGAATCTGTCATATGAGAAGGACTAGATATATTTGTTAAAGAAATATCATAGTTTGATCCAATATCCCATGTGTTAACAGCAGCTAATTTTTCTGCCTCAACTGTTATTATATTATCTCTTGAATTTCCATTTAAGTCAATTTCTAAAAATTTGAAATTCGGGGATTCGGCAGTTGCAACTTCAGTAATTTTATATCTGCTGTCGTTATACTTTACACACTGATCGTGCTTTAAGTCTGCTGTCTCCATAGAGAGCATATTAATAAATGGAATAGGATCATAAGGGTCAGATTCCTCAGTGATTTCTTCCTCAGAAAATTCCTCATCCGAAGATGAAGCTTCCAAAGTTTCCTCTGCCTTTTCGGCGATTGGTTTTTCAATTACCGGAGCAGAGTCTTCTTCTGCAGTAGCTTCAATATTCATATCTGGTGAAGATTCTTCTGCCTTGATCTCAACTTGAGAATCCTCTTCAGACATCTCTTCAACTACTGTAACTCCAACTTCTGGAGTGTCTTGAGAAGCCATTTGTTCTGAGGGAGATAAAGGTCTTTCATCAATATTATCCATATTGCTAATCTCCTCTTCTATTGGCTCAGCCATTACAGGCCGTGCTGACACTACCATTGTGTGAGAATGAACTATAGGATAATCAGCGTCTGAAACCCTATAATCCTCAATTCTATGATAATGGTGCATCTTATGCGAAGCATAAGTGGTTACTCCATTACCTCCATCATCTATTTCATAAGTATGATAGTGATCGGCAACTACGTCGGTTATCCCAACCTTAATTTCCATATCCTTCTCACGAGTGTCAATGTTAATTTCGTTGTCTTTATTTGCAAATTTTTCTATAAACTCAGCATAGTCTTGTTGATTATCATCAAAACTTTTTCTTATACTAAACAATGACTCTTGATTAGCAGGTACACTTACCACACTAATTTCTAATAATTCCACATCCGTAATTGTCATTGAATCAGTTTTATGATCATATTTTCCGTCTTTGACTTTAAACCCAACCGAGAAACTTTTTAAAGCCCCATCCTTAATTAAAGACTGAACCGCATGAAGTTTTTCTGCAGCATCACTTACATTTGCCTCAACAAAAAGTCCTTTTTTATCAACAGTAACTTTATCGACTCTCCCAATAGGACAATCATGTTTATGTTGATAAAGAAGGACAGGGTTTTTTCTAAAATTAGTTATACCTTGTGCCCACGCCTTAGCAGTGACTACATCTCCTACTCTATCTTTGTCGGTAGTATTAGCATAACCTGCAATCCTTAATCCTCTAGTTCCACGAGTAGTTGATACTTTTTTAGTTTCAAAGTCACTATGAAAATAAAATGTTTTATTCATTCGCTAAATCCTCATTATCTTGTGTACTTATTTGAATTTCATCTTCGCTAGGTCGACCACCTTGGCTTGGGTCAGTTGCACTTCCAGTAATATTTTGAGGTACTCTAATACAATTAGTTTCGTCTACATTCATTTCTCCCATACCTAATCCGCCACGGGCTTCATCGGGAGTAATTATACCTGTATTAACTAAGGTTGAATAGTACTGAGCTTGAGTTCTCAAATCAGGTTGTAAGGCACTTACTGAACGTCTGTCTGGGGTAATCAAAGTTAAATTATTAAAGAAATGTTCAAACGCACTACAAAATTGTTCAAGTATTGGGAGAACAGTATGGTTGTAAAATAAAACTTCGTTAGCTGCTATATTTGCGTTGTTTCCACTTTTTAATAAAACATAGGGAACACCGATAGCTTTTGCAATGTCCATTTGAATTCGTTCGACACTGTTTTCAAAGTCTAGTTCATTAAATTTAACTTCACTAAACCTATCAATATCTAAACCACCGTCTAAAATAGCAGGGCTGCGAGCACCATTAAAAATATTAGAATAACTCGCTCTCCAACTTTCTAACATTCGTTCTTTAATCTTACTACTTAAAACATTATCTGTTTTTAGGACTAATCCTGGAATAGCGTTATTTTTAAAGAACTGACGCTGGAAATCTAAAAGTTCATAGTATAATTCAAAAAGTCTTTGTAAATTCTTAAGTTTACTATCACCACGAAAGATTGATTGATCGTTATCACTTTTTACTTGAACAATTTCATCTGGAGTAAATGTTATTTTTGCATCACGAGTAGTTTCTTTAGCAAAACCGTACCAGTCTGTTTGTTGATCGTATATTAAATAATTGTAATGACTTATAAACGTTTTTGAATCAGCAACTACCTCTACATCATTCGCGGGTAATAAATATAAACTTTCTTTATCATAGTAGAAAAATGCATTTCCGTCAAGGTAAAAATCTAAAAATGCTCTTCTAAATAAACGGACCCTATCCTCAAAAGGATTAGGTTTGACGTTAAGTAATTTATTAATTTTTTTAGCTGCCCCACCGTCGACTACAAAGGGAATCGAGACCAATGCATTAATAACCATCTCTATGCTTCGGTGAACTACTTCAATCTCACGAAATGCAGTTTTATAATCTACAATAGATTGGGGGATATTATAGGGATCTTGCGACGCAATATATGGTTGCGCAGGATTTAATTTCTCTACAATCCAACTTCTGAGTCCCATTTATTTTTTTCTCCTGTTCTCATTATAATACATTAAAAGTAATTTTGGGTCAATATTTTATTTTTCATAATCAAGCATAGACGCTAACACGAGTTCTCTGGTAACTATAAACTGCATATCTTATTGCATCACTACAATGAGAAGACCAATCATGAAGAGGTTTTTGAGTTTCAGTTCTATGATTCCATCTATAACTACTAAGTGATGAATAAGTATGTCTACATCGATTCACATCAAATTCTATTCTTTCCATATCTACCAATACTTGAATTGAAGCAATTCCATCATTAACACTTTTTAATGCATTATCACAATAGATATCATAATCATAAGCTAAATCAGCTTTTGTTTGTTGTGCGGCACTGTCAATAAAGATTGTCTCAATTCCCCACCGATCAATCATTTCTTGAATATTTTCAGCATGAGCTGAAGTAGTACCTTCTTTAGAAATATATTCATCTATGGCATAAAATTTTTCACTATCCGTAGCTAATACTACAAAAGCTGTTTCATCTCGATATCCTATATCTAAACCTGCTACAAAATCAAATCTTTTGTCTTTTTCATAAATATCACTTAAATCTTTTAAATGAATTTCTTCAGCCAAGTCATATATTTGACCTTCAGTGGTAACCCAATCACATTCATATTCTTGACCAAATAAATTTTTACTCATAGTTTTACGAGCTTCTTCAATATCTGTTTCATTAAGTAGAGGATTAGATTTCCAGTTAAATACGGTACTACCCCAATCTGAATAATCGTCTGTATCTTGCCCTCTTAAATAATAATCATATAAATAATTACCTTTTCCACGCGGGGTAGAAATCCATAAACATCGAGAATCTGGATGTGTCGAAAGAGCAGGTCTTAAATCCCGAGTAAAATATTCATCATTATTAATAACTGCCGCCTCATCGACAATAAGTAAATGAGCAGCTCGACCTATGAGACTATCTCTATTATTAGCTGACAATAATCTAAAAGTCGAATTATTAACTAATTGAATAACTTTATCTTTTTGATTTAAGCGTCTACATTCAATTTTTAAGTCACGAATTATTTGAGTTACATAATCCCATATAACGGAAGATAAACTAAAATTAGGAGCTACTACCATTACCTGCGTATTAGGTTCAAGTATTTTAGAAAAAGCTAATAAAGCAGCTGCATAAGATTTTCCCGTTCTCCTTGCTGATATATGAACCCAAAAACGGTGATCTTCTAACCCTTGAATCATTCCCCATTGACTGGAATTTAGTTTTAAATCTAATTGATTAACCATTGGAATTTGTTCCAATAGTTTGTCTAAATTAATTTTGAAAAATTTTTCTTTAGCCATTCATTAATCGCCAATCTTTATAATAGTGTATATTAAAGCTGCTAAACCGGAAAATAAACTGCCTAAAAAAATAGCTGTCTTCAAACTAAATTTACCTTGAATTGCAAGTGTTTTTAATTCACTCATTTCTTCTTGAACCACTCCCAGATGTTTTTCAAACCTTCCAAGAGCGGCCATTATACTTTGATACCTTTCTTCACAAACAGCCTCATGAGTAGTAATTCTAGCTTTTGCTTCTTGAGTTCTAGAATGTAACCTATCAATATCTTCTTTATAACGATCGAGTTCTCTTATTAATTTTTCATCAGTCATTTTTTTATCCTAATGCTACAGCTAAAGCTGTAGATAAATCTTCAGAAGCTACTGCTTCTCCATCATTTATAGACATCGCTCCTGTAATATAAGCATTGCCTTTAACATCCAAGTTTGCTTGAGGTACTCGATGATCAGTATAACCAACTACAAGACTTCTACTAATAGAAGTATTACCCGTAAGGTTAGCTAAATAATTAGTATGGAGAGGACCAGTTTGTAAAGGTGTATATCCTGCAATTGTAATTGTATTGACTGCAGAAGGATCGGCGGTATAAGCCACCGCCATTTCATCACGGCTCTCATCGTAACCTAAGAATGCATTCGAAGCAGACCCTCGATTCATCAAAAGACCTGAATCTAAAGTAGGAGATGATTGTTGCGCTATATTAGCTCCAAGTTCAATAACTGGGTCATCAATTATAAGATGTTGAGTATTCTTAATATAAACGTTACCTGCAACAACTAAATTACCTGAAATATAAACATTACAATTAGCATTAATACCTACATATTCAGGAGTACTTGTATTAAAACCAATTCTTACTCCCTTTCCTGCAGTATCGGCTTCAGAGTAGTAAATTATAGCGTCACCAATAGTTATACCCCTAGCAAGAACATTACCACTAGCAGTGGTTATATCATTAGATACTTTTAGATTTTTCCATCTAAGAGCTTCTGTTCCTATAGAATAAAAGTTATTCGTTCCAGGAGTTAAATCAGTATTAGCAATAAGAATCTTATGCCTCTGTAAAGCATTAGAAACATATAAATCGCCTACACTACCTGGGTTTCTATCAAAAGCGATAAATCCTTCATATTTTGAAGGAGAAGGCATTGAGGCTTCATCGTCAAATCTATTAGAAAAAAGAATTCGTCCCGCAGTATTAATAGCAACATTATTATACTTAGCTTTAATATTAATTGTAGGAACCTGATAATCCAAACGTCTATTAGCAGAATAGTTATTACTTTTAATAGTAACAATACGTTGAGTTGCTAAATCATGAATACCAGGGGTTTTAAATTGTGCCCCTACAACAGTAGTGCCAGGAACTTCAAATGTAACATTTGCTCCTGCCTTTGATAACATAACGTTACCCGTATTAATAGTAACATTTCCACTTACATTAGATGATTTAATTTGTGCGTTACTAACAAATATCCCTGAATAAGCACCTCCAGCAGTATTAGAAGAAATACCTAGATTAGCTCTTGCATCAGCTGCGTTATCAGCGCCGGTACCCCCTAATGCTACGGGAACTTTTACTACTGCCATTTTATTTTCTCCCTCATTATCCTAATGCGATCGCAAGTGATAAAACATCACCTTCTCCTTGTAAAGTATCTCCGTCTGCGACTACAGAACCACTAATATGAGCATTACCATTTACATCTAAATTAGCACCAGGTCTCTCAAGGTTAGCGTAACCAACAGCTAAATTTCTAGCAATTCTAGCATTGCCCGAAGTATTAGCAATAGCTATCTGCATTACAGTACCTGAAGCAGTTGCCCCAACCCCAATAGAATTTCTTAAAGTGTCGCCAGACTCCGCTACTGGGTCAGTACTACCATCACCTACGATCATCTGACCGTCAGAAAGAACACCCATTGCGGTAATAGCACTTGTTCCGCTACCTAATAATACACCACCATCTGTTAATGAAGAGGCCCCTGTACCACCCTGTGTAACTGCTAAGTCAGTACCTAGTGTTAAGGAATCTGCGGTTAATGCACCGACTCGGGTAGTTGAATAACTACCAATATCTATTGGACTGCTATTTGCAGTAGTCGGAGTATACGCAATTACATAACTATTAGAACTTTCATCGTAACCAGCAAATACATTACTTTTACTACCACGATTTAATAATATACCTGTATCATCAGCTGGAGACTGGGAAACTTTAAGATTTGCAGCTAATGCAATAATTGGATCATCAATAACTAAATTATTAGCATGAACAATAAAATTGTTACCCTTAACAATTAAATTTCCACTAACGGTTAAATTGCGTCCAATACTCGCATCTCGAACAATAGTAGCATCTTGACCCAATCTCAAATCTGTACTAATAAATGCATTACCTTTTACATCTAAATTAGCACCAGGCACCTTATTAATATATCCAACTGCAAGTCCACGTGCAATTTTAACATTACCTGTAGTATTTGCTCCATAGAATTGAGGACTATCTCCGGTACCCACACCAATAGAAGTTCGAAGAGTAGCACCCGATTCTGCTACTGGATCAGTACTACCATCACCAACAATCATCTGACCATCTGTCAAGACTCCCATTGCTGTAATAGCGTTAGTACCAGAACCTAATAGTACACCACCATCTGTAAAACTAGAAGCCCCTGTCCCACCATGTGTAACTGCTAAATCAGTCCCAAGAGTTAAAGCTCCAGCAATAGTGGTAGCGCCTGTAATATGAGCGTTACCCTTAACCTCTAAATTAGCTTGTGGTACTCTACCATCCGTATAGCCTACGGCTAGACTTCTATTTATAGAAGCGTTACCACTTACATTCGCACCATAAAACTGTGGGGCATCTCCAGTTCCAACTCCAATAGAAGTTCGTAAAGTTGCTCCAGATTCGGCTACTGGGTCGGTGGTTCCATCTCCGACAATAACTTCACCATCAGCAAGAACTCCCATCGCGGTGATAGCGCTAGCCCCGCTTCCAAGTAAAACGCCTCCATCTGTTAGACTCGAAGCTCCAGTTCCACCATGTGTAACTGCTAAATCAGTTCCAAGCGTTAAAGCTCCGTCAATCGTAGTGGCGCCGCCGATGTATACATTATTTTTAACGTCTAAATTTGCCTGGGGTACACGGTGGTCAACATATCCAATTGCTAAACTCTGGGCAATACTTACATTACTGGAACTATTAATACTATAGGAAACTACAGGGCCTGTAATTGTTCCACCAATTAAAGGTAATGTATTAACACTTAAGGAAGATATATTAGTATTAGCACCTGTTAATCCGTAAACAAGCTTTCCAGTGTCAATAGTAACATTGTTATCAAATATATCATAAAGGGAGGAAATGGCAACTTTTTTAGTTTCATTTCCTCCTACATCTACTATAGCTAATACATCATTATTAGCAATATTGGCAGCTGTTAACTCTGTAAGATCTGTAATTTTTTTATTAGCCATCTATTCTATTGCTCCAATATAATTTTGTCATTAAGC
>Ga0098047_10000751_pt1 | contig 13016 bp, 14 predicted proteins | sample 12_taG_FD_92585 | JGI IMG/M metagenome (GOLD analysis project Ga0098047, IMG submission 92585) | Marine viral communities from the Subarctic Pacific Ocean - 12_ETSP_OMZ_AT15267 metaG | ecosystem: Environmental > Aquatic > Marine > Oceanic | place: Subarctic Pacific Ocean | collected 2015-01-16 | reverse complement strand
TGCGGTGTACCCATTATCACCAGAACAAATGCATCAGGGCGAACCACACTCATCTAATTATGCTTATGCGTACACAAAGAGAATGTTAGAAGTTCAAAGTAGAGCATACAGGGATCAGTATGGGTGCAATTTTGTCACAGTAATTCCTTGTAATATTTACGGACCAAATGATAATTTCAATCTGGATTCTGGACATGTTATCCCTTCTCTTATTCATAAATGTTATATAGCAAAAGAAAACAATACCGATTTTGAAATATGGGGAACCGGAAAGCCATACAGAGAATTTATTTATTCAAAAGATGTAGGATATATTACAGAATGGGTTTTAGAAAATTATGATGATCCAGAACCACTAATCATATCACCAGATGAAGAAATAAATATTGCGGTTTTAGCACAAGATATTGCATGGAAAATGGGATTTGAAGGAAATATTGTTTTTAATCAAGAAAAAGATGGACAGTTTCGAAAACCATCAGATAATAGTAAATTGAAAAGTTTGTTTCCTAATTATAAATTTGTTCCTATTGAAATAGGATTACATAAAACTATAGAATGGTTTAAAGAAAATTATGATAAGGCTAGAGTATGAAAAAGATTGCATTAATTACAGGGATAAACGGGCAAGATGGATCATATCTTGCTGAACTTCTTTTAGAGAAAGGATATTATGTTCATGGTATTTTGAGAAGAAATTCTGTTGCAGAAAACCAAACAGCACGATTGGATGATATTTTTCATCATGAACGATTAGAATTGCATTATGGCGATTTGACAGATTTGGCATCATTGATTCATATTTTTCAACATGTTCAGCCATATGAAATATATAATCTCGCAGCACAATCCCATGTGCGAATTAGTTTTGATATTCCAATTCATACATCCCAAGTTGATGCAATTGGCGTATTAAATATATTCGAAGCATGTCGCATAGCATGTCCATATGCAAAGATATATCAAGCAAGTTCTTCCGAAATGTTTGGTAATTGTGTTGATGATGATGGGTTTCAAAGAGAAACAACACCAATGCGGCCAGTAAGTCCTTACGGTTGTTCAAAAGTTTATGCTTTTAATATAGGAAGGAATTATAGACATTCATATAATATGTTCATCAGCAATGGTATTTTGTTTAATCACGAATCCCCAAGAAGGGGTTCAAATTTTGTGACAAGTAAAATTGTTCAAGGAGTAATTGCAATTGCTTCTGGCGAAGCAAAGAAACTTCATTTGGGCAATTTAGAAGCAAGAAGAGATTGGGGACATGCTAAGGATTATGTGTATGCAATGTGGATGATGCTACAGCAAGATAGTCCAAACGATTATGTGTGTGCAACTGGTGTTTCTCATAGTGTTCGTGATTGTTGTGAATATGTTTTCAACAAATTTGGAATGAATTATGAAGATTATGTTGTCTTGGATAAAAAATATTTAAGACCGGAAGAATTGCACGATCTAAAAGGTGATGCAAGCAAAATTCGTGAAGAACTTGGATGGAAACCGGAATATACTTTTGAAAGTTTAATGGATGATATGATTATTAGCAACGAAAATTATAATAAAGTAGTAGGGAATATTTATACGCCATATGATGCAGTAAGATAAACATGACAATGACAGAACTAAAAGAATTTATTTGGTGTGAAAAATATAGACCGCGATCTATAGAAGAATGTATTCTTCCCTCTGGTATTAAAACCACTTTCCAGAAAATGGTAGATTCTGGGGAATTACAGAACTTACTTTTATCTGGTGGTGCGGGGTGTGGTAAAACAACTATTGCAAAAGCACTCTGTAATGAATTAGAAACCGATTATATTATGATTAATTGTTCTGAGGACGGAAATATTGACACACTCCGAACAAAGATTCGTAATTTTGCAAGTACGGTTTCTATTACAGGAGCAAAGAAGGTAGTAATTCTGGACGAATTTGATTATAGTAATGCACAATCAACACAACCTGCATTGCGGGGATTTATAGAAGAGTTTAGCGAAAATTGTAGATTTATTCTTACCTGCAATTTTAAGAATAGAATCATTGAGCCAATTCATTCTCGTTGTACTTGTATTACTTTCACAATCCCAAAGAAAGAAAAGCCTGCACTTGCTCTTAAAATGTTAGGAAGAGTTAAGTATATTCTTGACAATGAAGGCGTTTTATATGAGGAAGAAGTTCTTGCAGAATTAATAAATAAACATTTTCCTGATTTTCGTAGAACAATTAACGAACTTCAAAGATATTCTATAGCGGGAACAATAGATGTAGGAATTTTAACTACAATTGGTGATATTAATGTCAAGGATTTAATAAGATATATGAAAAATAAAGATTTTACAAATGCAAGAAAATGGGCAGTTGAAAATCTTGATAATGCACCCACAGAACTTTTTCGAAAAATATATGATGGATTATATGAAGGGGTGACTTCTCCTTCAATACCGCAAGCAATTTTAGTGTTAGCAGAATATCAATATAAGTCTGCGTTTGTAGCAGATCAAGAAATTAACCTAGTAGCATGTATAGTAGAACTTATGATCGGATGTGAATATAAATGACAAAGATATTAGCAGAAGGCAACCACATAATTGTTGAAAAAATTGATTATAATAAAGAAGAAACTACAGAAAGTGGTCTTATTATAAAGAAAAGTCAAATTCTTGATAGTTCTTTTTGTGAAGCAAAAATAATTTCGATGGGAAAAGGTTTACCTAATTTAGCCGGAAATATACCACAGGTAGATTACACAAAAGGAGATACTATTCTTTATGATGCACGATCAAGAATAGGTTTACATAATGATTTTGATGTTATTAAAAGAGAAGATGTTATAGCAATGGTTGTCGAAGATGAAACTGAGTGATTATTTAACAGCAATAAACTATTCAAAAGATTCTTTGATGGATACGGATAACGAACAGATAGAGAAAAAATATACACCATTTGTCATTAATAGGTGTCTTTCTTATTTTATTGATACGATTTTATATTCGAATAGTATGAATATGTACCCCCAAATTTCATCAAAGATGCAATTTGATTATCTTTCTAATTCTATTCGAAAAAGAAAACGATTTAGCAAATGGACAAAAAAAGAATTGAGCAGTGATTTGGAAATTATTAAAGAAATGTATAATTATTCTAACTCCAAAGCAAAAGAAGTTATTGATTTATTAACTCCAAATCAAATTAGAGAAATAGATGAATATCTTCATGGTGGGGGGTGTAAGAAAGAAAAACCATACATAAGAAGTACCACAATTTAAAAGGATTGTTTATTATGGTTAATGATGAAGATATTTTTCGGGGATTGGGTGTAGAAATAAAATTAGAATCAGAAGATGATTTTCTTAAGGTAAGAGAAACTCTTACTCGGATGGGCATTTCTTCTAGAAAAGAAAAGAAATTATATCAATCTTGCCATATTCTTCATAAAAGAGGAAGATATGCTATTCTTCATTTTAAAGAATTGTTTGAATTAGATGGATTAGAATCGAATATATCTGATAGTGATATTGGGAGAAGAAACACAATTGCTAATCTTTTAGCAGAATGGGAACTTCTTAGTATTATTGAACCAATTGAAAATGATGAACCGACTTTAAAAATAGGACAGATAAAGATCATATCATTTAAAGATAAAGATGAATGGGAATTAATACCAAAATACCATATTGGCAATAGTTGAATTTGAGGTTTATATTATGAAAACCCCCTTGATAAGTTTTTATAGTGATATAGAAGAAACAACATACTACAGTGAACACGCTTCTCGTATTATAAAAGAATGTGAGGAATTAGAAATTCCATACGACATTCAAAAGAAAGAATCTCTCGGTTCTTATCAATTAAATTGTTTGAGCAAGCCACAATATATTTTAGATAAAATGGAAGAATTAAATTGCCCTGTATTGTGGATGGATATTGATAGTAAGATACACAAACCATTAGACATTTATGACGATTTTGATGAGTCTGTTGATGTAATAGTAGCAACCGCAAACGGTAGACTTTCTGGAATGAAAGCATCTCCATTATATTTTGGTAATACAGAAAAATCAAAAGAATTTATTAAAGCATGGATTTCAACAACAAAAGATATTTTAGAAAATGGGGTGGGGGTGTTTGATCATGAACCTCTTTTTTCTTTAATTCCTATGTTTATCAATAAGATGAATATACAATATGTTGGTCCCCAATATTGCATTTGGCCAGGATATACAAATGAAGATACTTATGTTACTATGGGACTTGCAGATGCAGAATCAAAGAAAGAATCTCTAAGAACTCTTGGAATAGCAGAAGACGCAATTGAGTGGCAATCCCCGGGGAATAAAGTATGAAGATTCAAGGAAGAGGTTTGCCGTTTAGTCATCATCAGTCTTCTTGTTCGAACAGAATACCTAAGAATTTTACATGGACAAAAGAGGAGTCTGAAATTCAATTATGGATGGATTTGGCCATTCCTTATGGGGCACAAGAAGTGAGAAAAGAAGGAATTAAAAAGTATGGATGGTTTTGTGAATCAAAGGCAATTCTTCCACATCTTCAAGATGCATTTGATAATCCTTCCATTTTAGAAGAAATTGTTGATGCATATGATGGTATATTTACATGTGATAGGGAATTGGTAAATAAACACGAAAAGATTCATTTTTGTTTAGCAGGAAGTAATCTGCCTTGGATACCAGAAAAAGATTATAAAATATATGATAAGTCTGAATTTGGTTCGTTTATTGCTTCTTCAAAAATTTATACAGAAGGACACAAATTTAGGCATAAGCTTTATAATAACTTAAAGGTTAGGTCTGAAGGACATAATATAGTTCATTTGTTTGGCGGTATATCCAATAATATGTTTGGTGTAAAAAAAGGATGTCACCTTTTAGGATATAAAGGAAATGATTGGAATGATAAAAGTGAAGCACTTAATGATTTTATGTTTTCAATAGTGATTGAAAATGACCAATATGATGATTATTTTACAGAAAAAATAACAGATTGTTTTGCAACCGGAACTATACCTGTATATTACGGAACAAAAAATATTGGAAATTATTTTAATACAGATGGAATTATAGAAATTCCAAATGATGAAACTTTAGTTGATTTTATCATAACTAACAGATTGAATAAAGATTTGTATTATAGCAAAATGGATGCAATAGAAGACAACCTTGAAAGAGTAAAGAATATGCAATTAGCCGATGATATGTTGTTTGATAAAATACAGGAATTAGATTCGTGAATTATATTACATTTACAACTTCTGGTTCTTTAAAATTATGTAAGAATCTTCTTATAAGTTTACAAAAATTAAACATGGAAGAAAATTTTACTGTATATTGTTTGGATGAAGAATCTTTTTCAGAAATCAGTAAGTACAAATGTAACACAAAGTTTTTTGATATTAATGGAATTAGGGAAGGATTTCATGAATATGGTGCAAGAGATTTTAGAAGAGTTACAGAAGCCAAAGTACAAATAATAATAAGAGAGTTGCAGGAAAATGATTCTTTAGTTTATACAGATTGTGATGTAGTGTTTCGAACAGATCCAACCGAGTTTATTAATTATTCTAATGAACAAATAAAGAAAGATCACGATGTTGATATGGTTTTTGCTTCGGATGATCCGTTTATGACTATATGTACAGGATTCATGTATATAAAAAACACAGAAAAGGTACATGAATTGTTTGAGAAGTATTTTGAGTTAAGTCAAATGTATGGAAAAGCCGGAAGCGAATGTATGTATGATCAGGAAATTATTTTTGAAATTTTGACTAAACATTGGTGGTTTGCAGAGAAAGGTAAACTTATATGGGGAATATATCCAACCGATTTTGTAAAAAATGGTCATTTATATTGGAACGAATCTGAAACTCGAACAGGAAATGAAGCAATTGTTCATGTTAATTTTACGGTGGGTGAAGAAAATAAGATAAATAGATTGAAAGAAGCAAACCTTTGGTATATTGAAGAGGAAATTATATTATGAGTATACCAGCCATATATTGCAACGCACATTATCTTTTTGAACCTGGTGTTTTAGAATTTGATAGATTAGTAGAAATTCATGTTAGTCGATTTGGGCATAATATGAAAATAGTTGATTCTGAATGGGTTGATTCTTATCCATTTTGTGATATTAACTTTACCAGTCCAGATTCATATAAAGTTTTTATTAATTGTAATGAGCCAGTAACTTCTCCCCATAGAGAAAGAAATGAAGTCATAGTTGCAAATTCAAATCAATATGATTTAATATTAACCACAGATGAAATAATATTAAATGATTGCTCTAATGTGATTTTGTTTCCTTATGGAACAACATGGTTGAATAAAGGAAGAATAGATGATGAAAATGCAATAGGACATTATTCTTCTATTATTGATGAGTTGCATAAAAGTAAAAAATTTGAAACTAGTTTTTTATCATCTTTTCATGCAAGGCAAGTTGAGGGATATGAATTAAGAAAAAATGTATGGTTAAACAAAGACCGCATTGTTACTCCTAAACTTTTCTATAGCAGTCCCAGAATGAAAATTCCTGATGCTCCTGATTGGTATAAAGAAAGATTTGAACCATATGTCGATAATCCGTTACCAGAAGATAGGAAGGAAATTTTATTCAATTCTCAATTTCATATAGCAATAGAGAGTAGTAAATATGAAAATTATTTTACAGAAAAATTAATAGATGCTATTATTACTAAAACAGTTCCTGTTTATTGGGGATGTACAAATATTGATAAATTTTTCAATCCGAAAGGAATGATAATTGTGAATGATTTAGAAGATATAATTATTAAAACAAACGAATTAACACCAGAAACATATGAGAATATGCTTCCATACATTGAGGAAAATTTTGAACTTGCAAAGGAATATGCTTCTTCGTTTGCCGAGAGAGTTAAGAAAGAGATATTAAAAAATATGCCCGACGAAATACCCGAAAATAAAAGAATAACAAAAACACAATTACTAAAAGGTGGTGTAACTTTGAATGATGGCAGAACAGAAAAGATATTAACAATTGGTATACTTTCATTAAATGAAAGAATAAAAAGTTTGAACGATTTGTTGGGAGAAATTAACAAAATTACATCCAGAGAAAATTTAGATAAGGTGGAAATTATAGTTAATGTAGATGATCGACAAAAATCAGTAGGTCAAAAAAGAAATGAAATTTTAGAACAAGCAAAAGGTAAATTTGTTTGTTTTATAGATGATGATGATAATATTGATGAGGATTATATTAATATAATTATGAAGATTATTAGAGAAAATCCAGAATTAGATTGTATAGGATTTTCTGGAATGTATTATATAAACGGAAATCCAGCCATGATATTTAAACATGCAAACGAATATGGTGGTCATTATAAAGACGATGAAGGAATTCAATATAGACCGATCAATCATTTGAATCCAACTCGTACCGAAATAGCAAGAAAGATTAGATTTCCTGAAAAGAATTTTGGAGAAGATAGTGATTATTGTGATAGATTGTTAGAGTCTGGATTATTGAAAAATGAAATAATAATCCACGACAAAATAATGTATCATTATTTATGGGACAGCCAAGAAACAGCAACACAGCAGGGTATGCACGGTGTCGAGAATTTTAAAAAGATAATGGCGGAAGAAGAATAAAACATGAAAAATAAACCAACAAAAATAATAGCATTAATGCCATTTAAAAATGAAGAAGCATTCCTTCCTACTTTTTTTCATAATATATTACCTGTTGTAGATGAAGTTATATGTATTGATGATGGATCTACTGATAATTCTTTACAAACAATAGATGTTATTAATTCAGTATACGAAGATCAATATGGACTTAATAAAATTAAAGTTTATAGAGGAGAAGATATTGTAGGGGAACAAAGAGCAGGATGGCCAGAGATCCCAAACAGAATAAAACTTTTTAATTTAGCAAGAGATCATGGAGGAACTCATTTTGTTTGCTTGGACGCTGATGAAACATTTACTAATAATTTTTTAGCAAATGGCAGAAGTTTGATTGAGATGTTAACGCCTGGAGAAAGAATTCAATTGAGGTGGTTATCTTTATGGGGTTCTACTGACCACATTAGAGAAGATAGATCAATATGGACTCATAATTATGGGATTTTTATAGAAGCAGATGATGGTAAATCTTTATATGATCAAGCAAATGATGGTTCTGGAATGCACACACCAAGATGTATAAGTACAGGACCAATTCGTAAGTTTAATATTCATCAGGGTGCTGTTTTACATTATCAATTTTCTTACTTAAATACTTTTTACTTGAAGCAAGCATGGTATAGGTGTAGTGAACTTATTATAAGAGGGAAAGATGATGCTGAAGATATTAACTTAAAATATGCAGGAGGATTAGATTCTAATGCTACACTAAGACCTCTACCCCCAGAATGGGTTTCTGGAATACCCGTACCAGATTATCCAAACTTTGATCCAGAATGGAAATATGAAAGTTATATAAGAGGAGATTATTTGGATATAATATTAAATTGGATGGATGAACACGGAGCAGAATATTTTGAAGAATTGAATATATGGCATGTTCCTCAATTATATCAAAAATTTATGGAGGTGGTAGGAAGAGAACCACAACCATTAGTAGTTGCTGTTCCTCAATCCGATGGGGAGTTTCATGAAAACTTTTAAAAAAGTAATTAGTTTTAGTATATGGGGTGATTCTCCTTTTTATTGCCAGGGTGCAATTCGTAATGCTGAGATAGCAAAAGAAATTTATCCAGATTGGGAAACCAGATTTTATGTGCAAGATATTCCAGAAGATATAAAGGAACGATTAAAATTTTTAAATTCTACAGTAATAGAAGTACAAGAAAAGAATTTAGGAGCATATGGAGCGTTCTGGAGATTCTATTGTATAGATGATGAGGATGTTGAATTTATGATTTCCAGAGATGTTGATTCCCGACTGAGTGCTAGAGAAAAACATGCTGTTGATGAGTGGATTAAATCTGGAAAATGTTTTCATGTAATGAGAGATCACCCCTATCATAATTTACCAGTTGCTGCTGGCATGTGGGGTATAAGAAAGAGAGATGATACAGTAAACTTTGATATAAAGAATAAGATAAAGAAATGGTTTGATGAAAATCCTAATGTTATATCGGAAGGAATACAGAAAGGTGCTGATCAAAAATTTTTACAGGATTTCTATTTCTCATTTCTACATTCTGGAGATTATTTTGTACACGACCAGTATCCATATTTGAATAACATGTCTGGCGTTGATGTTAGACAGACATCTGGAAACAACAGAGAAATTAGTAGTGGGTTTCCGACAAGAAGAATTAACGGAGATGATTTTGTAGGACAGGTGTATGATGAAAATAATATACCAGATAAAAATGCTAGTGACCATGTAAGGTCGTTTGATAGGTCTATTTCTATAGTTTGTTCTTTACCAGAATATGAAATTGAAGATGAAATAAAATCTATGATTGGTTATAATAAATATAATAATACATTTAATGGATATTTGAGAGTATAATATGAAGAAAAATATAATTAGTTTTAGTTTGTGGGGGGATAATCCATTTTATGGTATTGGAGCAATCCGAAATGCTGAGTTAGCATTAGAGTATTATGATGGTTGGATTTGTCGATATTATTTGGGGACTGATGTTCCGAAAGAAACAGTTGATAAACTTGAGAAATTATCTAATACGGAAGTCATTATAATAGACGATGAACCTAATAATTGGAATGGTATGTTTTGGAGATTTTATGCAATATCTGATATTGATGTAGAATATGTTATTTTTCGTGACACAGATTGTCGTTTAAGTAAAAGAGAATATGTTGCAGTAAATGAATGGATGGGAAGCAATAATACTTTACACATTATGAGAGATCATCCAATGCACACAGAACCCATAATGGGGGGAATGTGGGGTGTTCACGGGCCAAGGTTTCATGAAAAAACTTGTGAAATATGGGAAGTTCCGATAGATGCAATAACAACTAAAGATATTATTGTGGCATGGATTGAAAACGAAACGAAAAGAACAAGAAATGGGGACACTAACTGTTTTAAAGAGTGGGAATTTAATGCAAAAGGAATTGATCAAAAATTTTTAAGAGCATTTGTTTATAAATTGCTTTGGAAAGATGCATATATTCATGATAGTTTTCCTCAGTATAATAAATTTTCTGGAAGATTTGATTATCAAAGATATCCTGGTGTTAAAGAAATGAGTACAGGATTTCCAACAATAAGACAGGGATGGGATGATTTTGTAGGACAAATTTGGGACGAAAACGATAAACCGAATGAAGAATCGGCAAAATGTATAAAACAAAGGGATGATTGTATTTACATGGATTGGATTGAAGAAGATGATTTTTTTTTTAACACAAAGGTAAAAAACAGCAATGAAAAAAGTAATTAGTTTCAGTTTGTGGGGAGACAACCCAAGGTATGTAATTGGTGCTATATTGAATGCAGACATTGCAGAGAAAGAATGGTCAGATTGGATTTGTAGATTTTATATTGCACCCACCGTTCCCCGTGGTATAATAGAAGAATTAAAATCAAGAGATAATGTAGAAGTCGTTCTCATGGATGAAGATGAATCTTGGAATGGTATGTTTTGGAGATTTTACCCAGCATCGGACCCAGATGTGGATGTTACAATTTTTAGGGATACAGATGCTAGATTGCATATTAGGGATAAGGCAGCAGTAGATGAATGGATTAAAAGCGATAAAGGTATTCATATAATGAGAGACAATTGCCAACATGGTTGGGTAATTTGTGGTGGCTTATGGGGAACTAAAAGAGGGGCAATACCCAGTTTAGAGTATATGATAAAAGATGCAGAAATACTTAAAAATGAAAAATTTAATAAGCATGGTGTTGACCAAATATTTTTACAGTATAGTGTTTATCCTATTATTATAGATGATGCATTTGTTCATGATGATTGGTTTCCAAATACATTTACACATGAACAAAAACATCCATTTCCAATTCCAAGACTTAGAGGCAAAGATTGGTGGGAAAAAGAAATTCCAGAGTGGCATTCCGCAATTGGAAAAAAAACATGTAGCGATAAAGAATGCGGTTTACATTGCCCACCTTCTTGGTGTACAAGAACACCATGCCCTGCATGTGGAGAATATCACGACAACGAATATTTTGGAAAAATTTGCGATTTAACAAAAGAACAATTAGAAAAATATTCACACTTATTAGGAACTAATACATGAAAAAGGTAATATCATTTTGTTTATGGGAACAACCTAATGGTGTTCAAGATGGAAGAGATAGTTTGCCATCCTATATATTGGGAGCAATTCTTAATGCAGACATCGCAAAAGAAGAATGGCAAGATTGGACCTGTAGGTATTACATAGACAAAAGCACAATAGATGAATCAATTATAAACGAATTGAAATCAAGAGATAATGTAGAGGTGTTTTTGTTTGAAAAAAATGAAGGGTATTTTTCTACTCTTTGGAGATTCTATGCATTTACAGATGATAATTTAGATTATGTAATAAGTAGAGATGTTGATTCCCGATTGCATGTAAGGGATAAAGCCTCAGTAGATGAGTGGATATCCAGTGGTAAAGATTACCATATAATAAGAGATCATTGTCAGCATACTAGAGTTATGGCAGCAGGAATGTGGGGGGCAAAATCAGGACTCATCACAGAACAATCTTTAGATTCATATAGAGATTTTTGTATATTAAAAAATACAAAAGATAAGTTTGGAAACGATCAAGATTTTCTAGAACATGTTATTTATCCCCATGCAAAAACAAGGGCAATTATTCATGATGATTGGACAACTAATCAACCAATATTTGTAGGAGAAGAAAGAATTTCACCCCCCATTCCTCGTATTAGAGGAGAGGGTTGGTGGAATCAAGAACTTCCAGAATGGCATTCTGCGGACAAGAAACAAACTTGTGTTAGTGAAGAATGTAATTTAGATTGTCCTGACTCATGGTGTACTAAAACACCATGCCCATGTTGCAAAAAATATCACGATAATGATTATATTGGTAAAAAAATGTCTATTGATAAAAAAGAATATGATAAGTATTCACATCTAATAGGAGTCAAAGTATGAAAATAGATAAAGTAATTTTTTCAACATCAGAAGAATATAGTGGATTTTGGAACATCCAATCCAAAATATACAAAGAATCACTTGGTATAGAACCAGTTTGCTTATTGTATGGTAAAAAAGAAAACACAAACATGACAGAAGAGTATGGTACAATTATTGAACGAGAGTTTATGGAAGATTTACCAAAGGTTATTCAAATAACATGGTCTAAATATGATTTTCCAAAGACAGAGCCCGACACAACATGGATGCTTGGTGATATTGATATGATCCCACTTCAAAGAAGATATTTTACAGAGCATTTAAGTGATGCAAGTCAAGATGATTATTTACATTTAAATTTTGCTGGTATTTCTCTTCCTCGAAGAGGGATCTTGGATGCATTCTTAACAGAAGGTTCAGAGGCACATTGTAGAGCAAACGGAAGTTACAATACAGGTGCAGATCTTGCTGGTCATTATCATGTTTCTAAAGGTTCAAATTTTATAAAAGTATTTGATTTGGAAAGACCATACAGAGAGCAAATTGAATATATTACATCTTCACATCGGTATGGATTGGGTCCAGCAGGACAAGCATCAAAACCAGAAAGCATTGATGAGATTATGAATGCTGGCAGTTATTATTGGTGTGCAGAAGAAAGTTATTCATCTGAAAGAATTTGGGATGCAATTAATGAAAATGTAATAAAATTTGGAGGATATTGTTATCATAATTCTTTAAATAGAATTGATAGAAGTACATGGAATAATGATACCAAAGAGTATCAATATGATCCTGATAAATTAAAAAGCGGTAATATAATTGTTGATATTCACTGTGAAAGACCATATGAGAAGCAAGAAGAAGCATTGAATAGGATTATAGAATTATCTGGTATTTT
>Ga0098047_10000750_pt1 | contig 13032 bp, 21 predicted proteins | sample 12_taG_FD_92585 | JGI IMG/M metagenome (GOLD analysis project Ga0098047, IMG submission 92585) | Marine viral communities from the Subarctic Pacific Ocean - 12_ETSP_OMZ_AT15267 metaG | ecosystem: Environmental > Aquatic > Marine > Oceanic | place: Subarctic Pacific Ocean | collected 2015-01-16 | reverse complement strand
TAATAAACACTAAGATAGCATCAGAAGAGCGTCAAGCGGTATTAGATAAAATAAACTCAGAATATGGAACAACTCTTAAAAACTTAGAGGATGAGGCAGAATTTGCAAACCAAGTAGCTAATGCCTATAAAAACATTGTAAAACAATTAAATCAAAGAATAAAAACACAAGTAATAGAAGAGCAGATTGCAGAAACAACTCGTAAAATAATGGAGTTAGAGAAAGAGGCGGCTGATTTTGGCGTTACTGATATAGCAAGTTTTGCAGTTAGTACTGTTGTGGGTGACAATGTGGCGCAACAATTGGAAACTCAAAAAGAATTATTAAACGAATTAAATTCTGAATGGTTAAAATTACAATCAACTGCTGAAACACCTATAACTACTGAAACGGGTGACCCTCAAGAAGGTGACATTTCTGCTGATGGAACAATGATTTATAAAAATGGTAAATGGGTAAAGATTAAAGGTTCACCTGATGATCCTGATGATCCTGACAAAGAAAAAAGAGAAGAGTTAAAAGAGTTTGAACGTACTCAAGAACTTAAATTAAAGGCTTATGAAAACTTTTTACTTAGAACTGTAGATGATAAAGAGCAACGCGACGAAATGCTTGCAGAAAAGGAATTAAAACTATCAGCAGAAACAGCTCAAAAGATTATATCATTAGATTTTGAAACAAATGAAATATTAATTGAACATAGAAATAAGCATTTAAAAACGCTTCAAAGGATAAACAAAGATCATTTAGATGCTTTAGAATATGATATTGAACAATCAACACTAGATGAGTTAAAAGAATTTCAAGACAAGGAAAATGAAAAAGAACGACTAAGACAGTTAGCTTTAGAAAACGAAAAAAAGCGTCTTGAAGAACTTAAAAAAGCAAATGAAGAGTTAACTAAAAAGTTGTTAGAAGGTGTTTCACAAGTTGCAGACGCAAAACGTGAAGAATTAGAATCTGAAATTCAAACTAACCGTGACGAAATATCATCAAGTCAAAACGAAATACAAAGACTAAACGAATTAGGAACGGCAGATGCAGCAGCAGCAGCAACGGCACAAAAGAAAGCTATTGCAAAAGAAAAACTAGAAATTGAAGCACTAGAGAAGAAAAAAAGAAACTTACTTTTAGTTACTGTTGGTTTAGAGAGAGCAAGCCAATTGATAGGGTCGGGAGATTTAACACCCTTTAAAAATGCTAGTTCTGATGTTGCTGATTTTACAATTGATTTAAGCAGTTTACAAAGTTTACCCGCTTTTTATAAAGGTGCAGAGGGCACTTTTGGCGAAGTATTAGGAAATACAAATACAAGAGACGGTCACGCTGTTAGGGTTGATGATGGCGAGCAAATACTAAACGGTAAAAAAGTAGATAGTTTACGAGCTGTTGGATTGAGAACAACTACCGATATAACGAACGCGGCTATAATGCATCAAACTAGTCAAATAGAAAATAAAGCCGTAAGTGCCACAAATTATATGTTTACCGATAGAAACATAGTAAACAAATTAGATAGTGTTATAAGTGCTTTTGAATCTATGGAGTTTCCCGTAGCTTACACCAATCCAAAAACAGGGCAGACAACTATACAGAAAGGTGGGCATATTAAACGAATTAATCACGATTTTAATCCTTACGCATCATAATGGCAACAATTATAAGTCAAAAATTAAACGGAATCCCAATTTACGGATTTAGAAATTCTGATCAATTTGAATTAAATGCACAATTCGGAATAAACGCCCAAGCATCATTAAATATTACCTCATGGGAATTTAGTAATAATGAAAGAACTTTAAACAGTGATATTTTAAGGACGGCACATGATACACTACCAACCGAAGGTGCAATATTTGAATTAGAAGTAAGTGATGGAGTTATATCATTCCCTTTTAGGTTTATCTGTGACTACAAAACAGAATATACATTATTATCTGAAAACACTACTAGAGTAGCGTTAAAATTAGACAAATCTATACAATCATTAATTGATTTAAACGGTGCAGACATAACAATGTCATATTTAGAATATTTAGGCGAATTAACTACATCTGACTACATAAACCACCCTTACGTTGTTGAAAATAGGAAAACTTTATTAGAAAAAGTTCAAATATTAGCAACTTTAGCATTTGTGATAAAATCAACTCATGACGAAATATTTAAACTAATAGCTATTTCAAGTGATTTCCCTACAATTGTAGGAACTGCACAAGCAATAATTAATTTAGCTTTAACGATTTCAAACTTATTAATACTTTCTTTACAAATAATTGACCTTATAAAACAAATAAATGAAAATTTCTTTCCACCTATTAGGTATCATTCTGCAATAGAGTTAAAAAAATTTATAACAAAGGCTTGTGAATATTTAGGCTATACAGTAGAATATGGCACATGGTTAGAAAATCCTGTGTTAATACCTAGTAAAAACGACGAAATAGGTAACAAAGAGCCGAACACAACAGATACCCAAAGCGGAATATTAAAAATTGATGATTATGGTCATAGTTTAGATGAATCATTTGAAATTGCAAAACAAATGGCTAACGTTGATTTAGCTATAATTGGTGATGTGTTACACTGCCGACCAAAAAGTGATCCATTCTGGTTAGAAAGTTCTGGGTATGTAATGCCTGACGTATTGATTGAAAATGATCCTTTGTATAGTGGAGGTCAAAAAAGATTTAACAGAGAAGAGTTAAAAGCGGCTACAACAATTGAGTATGTAACAGATGATTCCGATTACTGGACTATCCAAAAACTAGCAAATGATTATAACGGTGACAGAATTAGCACGACAATAGTAGTTCCAGAAACAATAGTTAATAAAAGGCGTGTAAATATTGGTAATTCTGAAACAATTACAATACCTTATTCTTTAGCGGTAAGAAAAAATACATTTAGCGATTTATTAGAGTCATTTTCACAGTTAAGTAATCAATTTCAAGCTTATGTTGATGCTATTAAGGATAAATGGGAGTCAGTTGAAGATATAATTGAACAATCACCTGTTGATTTGGGTGCTTTACCAGAATTTTCATTTGCTCGTGACGGTGCTTTAAGGGTTGAAAATCATTTTTTTAGTACTCCTAAAATATCTATATTAGAATTAGTAAACGGTCGTTATAGAATACCAGAAGATTTTAATTACAAAATAGGCGCAAAATCCATTTATAATAAATACTACAAATGGAATAGTTTAGTTTCTGGAGTTAGAAATCCAGACGACCCAGAAGATACAAATGGAAAGCTTATTCATGAGGGGGTTCGAATTCCATTTAATTTAATTAACTTTAATACAATTTTAAATCTAGGATATTTCACCACATCTGACGGTAAACTAGGCAAATTTATAAACGCGCCTTGGAATGTAAACGGTGATTTTATGACAGCGGATTTTTGGATACAAGAAAATTGGGCAAACAACATTAAAGAGGAACAGGTATGAGTAATGAATTAAAAAAAACATTAGAGCTAACAGGTAATTTAATAGAATCAATTCCAAAAATTATTGAAGAGTCAATGGATAAATTTGATAATGAAAAAATTGATAAAAACCTAATTAATAAATTTGTTAACTTTAAAATTTCAGGAAAAGAAGAAGAGGCAAACAAAATATTAAAAATGTTGCAAAATGGCGAGTAATTTTAATGTAATAGGCGATAGTGAGTTTAGAGATCAAATAATAAACGGCTCCAATTTTTCCTTAAATACAAGTAGATACAACACTATATTAAAAGCTAATGTAGGTGATGTTATCAAGTTGACTCAAACAATTGAAGTTCGGACATCTTACAATTTAGGTTTAGATAAAACATCTGTTTTACAACAAATGACTTGGGACGCTTCAAATATGAGCATTGTTATTCCTGACGATTGGTTTACAGAGGGATTTTATCCTACCGCTAGTATAGAGGTGACCAATAACGCAACTGGTCTAAATACAAATATTACAATACTGTCAATATCTGGATTTGGTAATGGTGAGATAACTATTTCTGCAACAGACGGCGCAGCAATTCAAGCGTTAGGATTTTCTTACGAAACCCCAACAACAAATATGCAATTCAAATTACTATCTGTTCCAACGTATATAAATTATAAATATGGATTAAATCCTGTTGGCTATGTTGGGGAGAGCTATCAAAGCCCATTAGATAGTAATATTCAATGTTATTATTCAAATTCAATTCCAACAACACCAACCACCGCAACAGGCATATTTTTAGGAGGCGAACAAAGTGCTAATTTAGGTAATTTTGATGTTTCTTTTATTACTACAGTAGACACTTATAGGCATCAAATACAAATTAATCACACATTTAAGATACCTTACTACATTAGTGGTCAAATTCCAAACCTAGAAGGCGTGACCGCACCAGAAGATTACACAGGAACCAATACATACAGATATGACAACCGATTTGAGCTAGGCACACCTACATACAATAATTCAGTTTTTGTTAATTTTGGCACTTTAGGATCAGTAGGTTATTTCAATGAAAATTTTAACGGTTTAGAAAATAATTATACAATTAGCGAACTAACCATAACTAACGCAAGCGGAACAGGTGTTTTAGAGGCAACAGAAGCTAATACAGTTAATTTTAAAATAACGAGTGCTACAGACAACTTTCAAAGCGGCATTAAATTAATAGCAGGGCATTCAAAATTGCCTATAACAACTGAATATCAAAACAAAGTTACACCTTTTAATGATATTTGGATATTTGAAAATTTGCAAACTACAGAGGGAGCAGGTACAAGTAGCGGGACATTGATAACTAATTTTGAGGTAAATATAGACACGCCTAAAGTTTTACAATGTGAATTTGTTATAGGAGCTTACAGCACAGATGAACAGAATTTAATTGATACAGATAAAAATTCTCTCCTTTGGGTAACCATTGCAAATAAAGATATAACAAACACTGAATTAATTGATAGAGTTAATTTAGTTGTTGACGTTAACAATTTTTCAAAAAATAAAGATGTAAGCGGCTTATTATTAAATAATGTATGTTCATTTTACCCTAGTTACTCTGCATTTACTGGTACAAATTACACCAACTTTACAGGTGGAGACGGTGATTTATGGGGAGCAGAAATAAATGTAAGTTTAAATAAATCCGCAAATGCCAGAATAATTAGTGCAAATTTTAAGATATTAGCAGATAATGGAAGTAATACAATGGAGCTTTCAAATACTTATTTTAATATTTCTCCCATTGAAGAATATTTTGACGGCATTAGGTATAATCAGGTATTAAATTTTGACATTGCTAATAGTTTAAATTTACCTAGTGACGATCCTTTAAATAGGTTATTTGGCAATATATCTGCAAGCGTTGGAGCAATAACAGAGCAACCCGCTCAATTCAAATGTGGTTTTCAAACTCCTTGGCGTGATTGGATAGAAAACCTAAATATCAGTATGGAGTTTTACGATATTACAGACCCCAACAATAATAGAAATTACAAAACATCTAACTATTCGGGGTTACTTTCATATGCTATTTATGGGGTGTGGCAATTCGAGGTAACAAACAACACTTATCCAGAAACGCCAACAATTTACAATGTTTATTCTGATCCATCTACGGTTATAGAATTTGACAGTGCATCATGGTCAATGACTAGTGCGGCTGTTACTTTGGAAACATTGGATGGTGACGCTGTTACAAATATAGAAAATGAGCAAGATTTAATAGTTAAAATTAAATTTACCCATGCTTTAGGCACTTTATCATTAAATACTTTAGACGGCTTTGTATGGATAGAGCGAAACGGTTCAACTTTAGCACCGTTTTATTTAGCTACACATAGTGATTGGACAAGTGAAGATAATTGGCTACAACCATCTGACACTTTAGCTACTGGAAATTATCAATTTGTTGAAATAGAAAGTGTTTCTAATTTAGTGACTTTTACTTTTAAAACTAATTCCGATAATATTAACACGGTTGGAATAGACGCAAATATTTACGGAAGACTTTGGAAAAAATAAACATATGGCTATAAAATTAACACCCTCATCATCAAGCTTATCAGCATTAGACTATTATCACACAAAAGAGCAATTCCCTGTAGTGGAGTCATTTGCTTTAGGTTCTGATGCTTGTTGTTTTGGATTATGTGAAATGCCACTACCTGTATTTGCTGATTTGGACAATGAAACAATTTCAAGAAATAACGATTTTACAAAGTTTATTTTTAAAGTACCAAGCGGTTCAGCTGTTACTTGCGTTTTAAGCAACTTAAATACTGGTGTTGACTATAATATAACAGATACTACTTACGGAGCGTTTGCAGACTTAGGAGATATTGCTACAGAGCCTTTAGTTTGGTCATTTGTACTTAATTGGTATAAAGTAGCTAATTTAATTACATTTGGAGATTACAAAATAAATGTAACTATTACTAACGGGGCAGGGAGTGAAATTTTTAACGAAAATTCGCCTTGTTATTATTTACGCCCATTTAGTTGTGAAAATGCTCAAGGCACAATTAGATTTGAAGTACTTCAAAATGGATATATTCAGGACGGCTTTGATTATAGAAATATGACTGGTTTAGCAGGATTTTTTAAGCCTCAACAAATAAGGGTTTATGGATCAATTGATAGAAGTCCTATAACCACAACCGACTATCTAAGCAATTCGGAACGCGAAAATTTACAAGTTCAAACAGCAATACACCATGAATATACTGCTGATATTTATCATTTTGGAGGCAAAACTTATGATTTATTTTTTAAGAAATTACTTTTACAAAATCCAATAACTGTAAATAGCTATGATGGTTTTGATAGTGACGTTCTTAAAAATAGAAAATTAAGCTATTTAAACGCAGATAAAGCTCCAAAGGTAAACAGTAAGCAAGAACGCGTTACTATAACTTTAGAGGATAATTCTAAGGCTACTGTTAAGCGATATTAACCTATTGATTCATTAAAACGAATCATAACAGCCAACAAAATCACATTAAAACGTGTTTTGTTTTGGTGTTATATGCAATTATTTTTTGTCCAACGCACATTTAATCAAGTAGCGTATTTCAGCGTTTACACTTCGCTCGTTATCCTTTGCGGACTTCTTAACCTTATCTAATAGGTCATTGTCTATTCTTATTTGGTAGGGTATTTTCATAGTTTATTAGTTTTGTTATACATATCTATTCTTTCTGTAGCTCTAATTATAATGTCTTTAAGTGAATTAAAATTACTTTCATTCATTGTATTACAAATCTGTCTTATATGAAAACACACTTCAATAGTCATTAATTGATCCTGTTTATAAGATTCTAACTTATCGTTAAGTTTATGGCAATCTTCTTCAAGTTCGTCAAGGTCTCTTTGCTCTTTTTCAAAAGCATCATATATCCAATCAATTTTTGTTAAAACAGCCTTGTAGCAACCTTGGGAATTTTTATCATCCCTAAACATTTGTTTTGCCTCTTCTCTTGTCATAATATATCTATCTTTTTAATGATTCAATAAAACCACAAGTAGTAATGATTACGTCACGCATAACCATGCCAGCCCCTCCAAACTCGTCATAAGTTCTTCTTTGAATCTCGTTAATTAACTTAACTTCTTCCGATTCCATAAACTCCGTGATAGGTTGCCAATTTTCAAAACCTTGGTTTTCGTACTCATCAATAACGGTTCTTACCGCTACATTAATAGTGTACATTTCTTGCTTTGTTGCTACTTGTTGTATTTTTTGTAAAGTTTCCATATCTATTTGTTTTTGTTTCTGGTGTAAAGATACTACAATACTTTTAACATACAAATAATATACAAAGAAATTTTAAAAATATTTTTCCAACGCTCAAAAATAAAAGCATATAACAACAAATAAAGGGCATTTAAAAACGCCCCTTATTCAAACCGTTATACACAAGCACTACTTATAGGCTACTGTAACAAAGATTTTTACTAGTTCGCATTGTTGCAAACTCTCAAAATACTTATCACCTATAAAACTTGCTCCCGTCATATCTTTCATTTGCTTGCCTCGTTGTATCATGCTTTCAATGGTTTCATCCTTTGAGTAAATAAAAGGTTTGGCGCAAGTGTAAATTCCTTTTTGCAATAAGTTAGCATCTACATACATTCCACAATGCATCAATGCTTTAAATTCGGTTTGTAACATAATTTATCGTTTTACTATACCGTGCCAGTGTATAACACGGTATAAAATTTATACTCGTTCCTCGTACAAAATCTTATACTATCCGTTAGCAACAATGCTTATCCAAACGGGTAATGTGTAGTTCTTCTTTTTCTTGCCTTTATTTCTTCTTTCAATATATCACTAGCACAGTTGCTAACAATATGTAAATGCAATAAATCAAAATTAAGAAGCCGTTCAGCTATTTCAATCATTGTCTGTTTATTAGCATCAGGCAAAGTGTCAAACTCTACTTTGCAATTTTCTTGCGTGTTCCATTCCTTATCCTTTGCTACTTCTTCGTAATTATCGTGAAGCCACGTTGCTAGTTCTATTTTGTTCATCTGTTATAATTTTAATTTAAAGCACTTACACCCAACGTTAGCGAGCATTAATAAGGGTCGCTTGTTGTGTGCGCTCCATCCATATAACCTTTATCATAAGCTGCGTCCATATCTTCTTCTGTATAACGCTTGCTAACATTGGCTATATTGCATTGCTCAGTTTCTGCTTCTAAATAGCTTTTCACAACAGCCTCAAAGTGTTTTTGATACCTTACTATTTTATTGGCTTTTAGTGCCTTTTCAAACGATTCTCTGTTAAATTCCATTTCAATTAAATTTTATTTGTTAAAATCCGCAACGACAACATAGCCGTTACCGTTATAATTCTATATTTTTCATTTTATCAATTTGGACTAAATAATCATTATACTTTTGTCTAATATCTGTATAAGTTTTTTAAAGCTAGCTATTTATAATTTTCATCATACTGTCATTTAGTATATTTTTATCCCTGTTTAGATAATACATTAAATTTTTATCACCTACTTTATAGAATTCTTTAAACTTCCTAATGCCATAAGATACGGTTGCATGGTTTTGGTTAAATTTATTTGCTATTGATGTAAGACTTAAATCAAAGGTTTTGTAATAAATATACATTATCCACCTAGCTGTAGCGATTTCTGGTTTTTGACTTTTACAAGCCAAGTTAACATCACTTATATTCATCATGTCTTTAACCCTCATTTCATAAAGCTGGTCAATACTTGGTTGTTCACATTCATACTTGTAATCCCTTACGCACTCTACTATTGATTTTTCACTAATAAATTCAGCATTTAACAAGTAGTTAATTTTTTCCTTTAATTGTTCTTTTTTTTTCTTTAATTGTTCTTTTTTCATAATTCCTTTTTTTGACTAGCTATATAAGCAAAAGCACCTAACACACTATCCCATTCAGTAGGTATGTTTGAGCTGACGTATGACCTATTAACAAACCTGTATTTATGCCACCACTTAAATTTATACTTAACATTATAGCCATTATTTTTGCTAGGTACTATTTTATACTTCATAATTCTTTTTTTTAAAAAATGCCCCCGAAACCGCACGAGGGACTTTGAACCCAAAACTTAACAGCGGTTTAATTGATTAATTTGTACTTTCTTAAAAGTTTTTCTGTTGTAGATATTGCAGCCCTTCTAGTTAAAAATATATTTTGATCTAGTTTTATAAATCTTTTTTCAGTATACCCATCTTTTTCAATAGAGTTTAAATTTACTGTAACATACCAATCAAATTTTGTTTTAATACCCCTAGATACTTCAATTGTACCGTTTTCAAACTCGTATAAATATGTAACTGGCTTTTTCATAATTTCCTTTTTTCTTCAAATATAACTACAATATTCCGTTAAACCAAATTAAATACAAATTAATTTAAAAAAAATAGCGGTAACCAATCCAACAGTTACCGCCAATATTAGCCCGACCCCTCGCGCTAACACGTATTAAAAACCCCTATAGGTTAATGATGCAGAACTATTCCGCATTCGAACCCGATAACACAACCAAGCATTAACGGGTTTATAATTTTATTCCTTTTTCGATCAAATACTTTAAATGATCTTCTTTAGTGCGTAATAATTTACCTTCTAACGTTCTAAATATTCTTAAATCAAGTTCAAACGTTAAAAACCTATGCGCTTGCCTGTGTTGCTTTCTGTCCATTACAAAAACATCTTCTAGGTACTCCGTGTGATAGTTCCAATGGTGCAACTCCTTGCCTTTAGGTATTTTATACTTTCGGTGTAGGTTTTTATAAGTTTGGGTTGCTTTCCAAGGCTTGTCTTTGTCCCACTCTTTTTGTTTGTCTTTATAGTTTAACCTATGATACTTATCCCTATGTCTTTGCCTTTCGGCTTCAAGACCTTCAGGAGTGCTAGTTAATTTCTCTTCACGCTTTCTAGTGTCGCCTTTAGTGCAAGTTTTACACTTATTTAAATGACCGTCTGCCATTGCTTTGTGCTTATAGAACTCAGTTATCGGTTGTTCCTTTTCACACCTAAAGCATACCTTTGTAATATCCATATTTTTATATTATGATTAGTTACAAAGATACGCATTTAAAAAGGTAATTACAAACTGCTAAAACGGTAATCCATCATCCCCCTCGGCTACAAAGGTTTCATGGTTCGCATTAGGGTTATCGGTTGTTCCCATGTTGTAAGGTTCGATTTTCCATAAATCTAATGTATTAAAATAGCGTACTGTGCCGTCTTTCGGGCTTGTCCACTCTCTACCTCTGAGATTAAAGGATATTTCTACACTGTCACCTACATTAATAGAGTCTAGTTTTAAACAGTTATCTTGCACCGCTTGAAATTCTATAACTTGTGGATATTGATCGCTGTTGTCCTCAATTACTATTGTTCTTTTTTTGAATGAGTCCGATATTTTAACGGTGTCACTCAATACTTTTACTGTTCCTTTAGCTGTGTAGCTCATTATTTATTTGTTTTTAAATTTAAATATTTGATTTTTTATTTTACTCTCGGCTTTTTTAAGCAACCCGTATTCCTGTTTTTTATCCTTACTCCATTCTGTTTGATCGGCAGGTTGCCAAACTTCCATATCATGCGGTAGGTTTAATTCCTTTAGCATTTTCAGCAACCTGCTTTTTTCTTCTGGTGTAAGGTCTTTAAATGTTAGCTTTAGGTATTCCATTATTTATAGTCTATATCAACCTCCGTAGCGTCGCAATCGTTATACTTATTGGTAACGTATTTCTTAAATTGCTCTTTAATTAATTTAAGTTGACTATCATCTAAATCAAATTTTTTAATTAAAGCGTTTAGTTTATCTCCGTCTCCATTAGCTTTTTCAATTCCTTTTTTAACTAGGTCTGTTGAGCATTTAGGTTTAATTGCCTTTTCAGGTTTAGCTGCTAAATTACCATCATCATCATTTTCAGCAATAGCAAGTAAACTTTTTAATGTATAACGTCTGTAGTAAGTAATTGCAGACCCCAATTTTTGAGGATCTAAAATATTTGGCAACTCTAAACAGCTATTCAATAATATATCACCAGTTTCAGCATCTACAATTTGAGTCTCAACAGTGCTATTGTTTATTGGCTGTATTAATAGTAAGCCTTGTTCATGAAGCAACGGCTCAACCGCTGTAATTAAGTCGTTTAAATCTAAGTATTTTGACTTGAAAAACGGGTTTTCATGGCTTTTAGATAGTGTTCCTATCTGTTTTTTAACTTCTAATATCCTTTTCATAATTTTAAATTTTACCTTCTTCTTTTAATTGTTTATCAAATATTTCCTCATCAGTCATTTGATCTAACTGTATTTGAATTTGTATAAATTGATCTTTCATAATATATTTTTTGATTCATTAAAACGAATCATAACACTTTTTAAAATTCATCTTCGACGAAATTTTACTAAGGTGTTATAATTAATAGCCTGACATAGTTCTTTCGTAAGAACATTCCAAACAGTAACTATTCGAGTTTTTATCTTTTACATTACCACAACCAACACGGCTACAAATAATAACACCAACTATAGGTAATTCTTGCCCTTGGTTATTTTCTAAATCATCTATTAACTTTTCTGCTAATTCTTTCGCATCATGTCTATAAGAACTTGCATAGCTACGAAAACACTTATCTACTATCTTTAAAACTTCTCCTTTATTCATAATTTTCATCTTTATTTATTCGGGCAAAAACTACCCATAGTTCTGTACATTATAGGTAAGCATAAGTACCTAAATTTGCAGTCAGTTTATATTCCTTATCTGTTATTGAGGGCATATGTAATGGTTCGCTTTTGTAGTTATGTAAAAAGAAAGGTGTGTTATCTACATAGTAAACTTTCTCTTTTAAATCAATGTTATCTTCACATCTACAACGCTCTTTAACAAATGCTTCTAATTCAATTTTGTGCTTAAACTCAAAACCTTTTCTTTTTAACCCCTCAATAACATAGCCTTCGAGTTTTTTATTAAGGTCATTGGAAAGCCTACCTATAACATCGTGTATAATGTCATAATTTGGCAAGTCCATATCTTCAAACTTTGGTACTTCTATTTTCGTTAGTTTCATATCTATAAATTTTAGTGTTTAAATCAAATTACGCATCATACACACAGCGTTAGCAGTAATTAGATAGATACCTTATTTCGTAATTATCTTCCTCTCCACTATCAATATGTAAGTGTATTTGTCCTTTGTCTTCTTCGGTAACTATTACTTTATTCCAAGAGATAAACAACTGTCCGTTATCATCATCACCGTTAATTAAGAAGTTAATTTCGTCATTGGTGGCTGGTCTATCTTCTTTCTTATTCCAAACAACAATAGAAAAACTACCGCTAACACCACCTATATGTAATGCCTTTTTTTCTTCTTGTGTTAGTTCTGTATAATTCATAATTTTATCTTTATATGTTAGTGTAGTAATTTAATCAAGGTCGGCACTACACATAGCCAAACCGTTATTTTATTTGTTTCTTTAACTGTTCAACTTGCTTTTCTAGCTTCTCAATTTTAGC
>Ga0098047_10000749_pt1 | contig 13048 bp, 14 predicted proteins | sample 12_taG_FD_92585 | JGI IMG/M metagenome (GOLD analysis project Ga0098047, IMG submission 92585) | Marine viral communities from the Subarctic Pacific Ocean - 12_ETSP_OMZ_AT15267 metaG | ecosystem: Environmental > Aquatic > Marine > Oceanic | place: Subarctic Pacific Ocean | collected 2015-01-16 | reverse complement strand
GACCTTTAAAGATGACGAAACTGTCGGCTTGGTTCTCAAAACAAACACAGCAGGAGATAGTATTGCCGATAGGGAACTCACAACCAAGCGTCTACAAACGCTTCTAACGGCATGCGGCGAGAAGAAGTGTAAAGTATACCTTCTTCACGGAGAAATCACTAGCGGCCAGCTTACGTGGCTTTATTGCCACCCTACGATGAAAGCGCTTATCAATATTGGCCACGGCGAGGGCTTTGGGCTGCCTCTCTTTGAGGCAGCCTACAATGGACTGCCGTTAGTTACGACTACTTGGAGCGGTCAAATGGACTTTATTTGTAAGCCCAACAAGAGTGGCAAGCGAGTTCCGAGAGTAGCAAGAGTTGATTACGATTTGAAGCCCGTACAGAAAGAAGCAGTTTGGCCAGGTGTTATCCAAGAAGATTCGATGTGGGCGTACGCTAAAGAGAGTTCTTATAAACGTGCCCTAAGAAACATTTTAGAGAAGGAAACTCATTACAGGAAAGAGGCTTCAACTCTACAAAACTATATCCTAGAAAACTTTACTGATGATAAATTATACCATCAATTTGCTGAATTGGTATATGGAGAGGAGTTGGTTGTTGTTAATACAGAGGAGCTTCCTAGGGTTTCAATAATCACATCAGTATATAATGGTGATGAGTTTATACGCCCATTTTTGGAGGACATCACCAGACAAACAATCTTTGAAGAAAAGTGCGAACTTGTGCTTGTAAATGCTAACTCCCCGGGCAACGAAGAAATGGTGATTGAAGAGTACATAGAAAAATATCCTGACAATATAATTTATAAAAAGTTAGACGAAGATCCGGGAATCTATGGAACATGGAACGAAGCTATCAGACTATCAACGGGCGAATATATAACAAATGCTAATTTGGATGATAGAAAGGCTCCAAACTCTTTAGAGCTGCATGCTAAAGTTCTTTTTGGCAATGAAGAAATAGACTTGGTATATGCCGATTCTTACATTACAAATAATCCAAATGAAACGTATGAAGAAAATACTGCTCAAGGCAGGAGATATAATTTTGAGCAGTTTTCCAAGGAAGGGATGTTAAGAGGGAATCAGCCCCACAACAATCCTATGTGGAGAAAGTCGCTTCACGATAAGCATGGAATGTTTAACGACAAGTATCGGTCTGCCGGCGATTGGGAGTTTTTCTTAAGGTGTGCTTTTGGTGGTTCAGAGTATAAGAAATTAGAGCACCCCCTCGGCTTGAACTATTTCAATCCCAAGGGAATTTCTACTAACTTTGAGAACTTTGAATGGAAACAAGAAGAAGAGGAGGAGATCTATACCAAGTATAAGGGTATGATGGAAAATGGAGAATAAGGTATTTTCTTATTGTTTATTTGAGCCAAAAACGTTGCCCCAGCATCGATTTTGGGATAAGGACAAAAACAACCCTCAAAGATATTGGTTCAATATACCGGCTTTAGCGGTTATCAATAATATTCTTTATCCCGACTACCTTATGCGGATATATGTTAGTCCGAATGTTTGGGACAACCCACTGAGCCAGGTGTTAAGGGCTTTGGCGCAAGAAATAGGGCCCTTTAACGTCGAAACCATTGATAGGGAATATTCGCTTACGGAGCCCGCCATATGGAGAATGATGCCCCTCTGGTCACACGACATCTCCACATTTCATACCAGGGATTTAGATTCGGTGCCCAATGAAGAGGAATATAGGTTTGTGCGCGCCTTTGAAAAATCTAGTTGTTGCTTGGGGACTATCCGAACCCACGAGAATCATTACGGATTAAAGTGCAGAATGTTGGCTGGGCTGTCAAGCTTTAAGCCTCAACTGATACCCCCACAACTTAAATGGGATAGTTTCAACACCTATTATGCTATGAGGCACAACCAATATGGATCCGATCAAGATCTCATGATAAAGTTTTTTACAGGCGATGAGACATTTACTAAGGATCATTTTTTTGATTTTGCTGCCTGTAATCAGAGAAACAAACAAGATTTTTTATGCACAAGCGCCACTGATGAAGAGATTTTTGCCTTCGACTTGGGAGAAAAGAAGAGTGATATTCTTGCCTTAATAAAAAAATGTTTTGGTGAGTTTTGGTCTGGAGTCCCAATGGATAGCCGCGGCGAGCTTTTGTCCTCTCTCCTTTGTTATGAGCCACGAGCGCAAGAACAGATTAAACAGAATGCAGAGTTGCGGCAGTTTTATAAGTTATGATAATTTATAGAGGAAAACAGACTCCCGAACATAAGGGGGATACGTCTCGCGAGCTACTCGATATGTGGCAAGAGGCCGGATATTGCGAGATTGTTGACGGCAAAACCAATGACGTGTTTTTGTGGGCTAACGCCCCCGGTGATGTATTGCTTTATGAATATGATCGTTTTGATGTGTATCCGGGGCTTCCCGCCTCGTGGCGCGCGGGCCTTTTTGGAGGCATGCAGCACCCTAACGGCGCTCCGTGGACGTATTGGGGGCGTCACCCCCGCAAGCTTGAGGCAAAGATCGATGAGGGTATTAAGCCCTATGAGGATCGTGAAATCCGGAGCATTTTTCTCGGGAAGGTGGAAAACAGCGTTCAACTTTCTAATCGGACAACGCACAACTGGGCCGAAGCCATTCATCTGTTCAGCATGCCTATTCGCCTAGGCGATAGCTTTAGTTGGCCATACACACAAGATGAGTATCTAGAAAAAGTAGCCAGCTCTCAGTTTGGGCTTTGCCTCCCCGGCTACGGCCCCAAGTGTAACAGGGAAATAGAATATTTGGGCCTTGGCGTTGTTCCTATTATTACAGAGGGGGTTTGCACAGCCTATCATGATCCTTTAATCGAGGGAATGCATTATTTTCAGGCTGCCGATCCAGAAGACGTCTCGGGTGTCATAGAAGCGTGCTCCGCTGAAAAGTGGCGTTTCATGTCCCAGCGCGGCAGAGAGTGGTATGAGAGAAATTGCTCTCGTAAGGGCTCTTATGATACTACAAAGAGAATAATAACGGTATTAGGATAAAATATGTCAGGAAGAAAAATTGTGATAAATTATGCTGATAAGCGATATTATCAGGCTCAAAAAGAGAACTCTAGAACAGCTTTGCAAATTGGCGAATTTACTCATGCTATAGAGCGTGGATCTAAAAATATTGATATGGAATTCTATATTAGAAATCGCATTATTTTAGAACATCCTCATGGTGCTGGCTATTGGCTGTGGAAGCCTTATATTATTTTAAAAGAATTAGAGAATATGAATGATAATGATATATTATTTTATTGTGATGCGGGAGCATCTTTTGTCGGCTCATTCAATGATTATTTATTTGATTTATGCCGTGCTGACGAAAAGGGCTTAATTTTGTTCAATGGTGGGCATATAAATAAAAAATATACAAAAAGGGATTGTTTTTATTATATGGACTGCGACACCAAAAAATATACAGATGCAACACAGTTGACTGCTACATTTCAGTTGTGCAGAAAGACAAAGTTTACTATTGATTTTTATAATGAACATTTAAAATATTCTCAAGACCCAAGAATATTAACAGATATGAAAAATGTTTGCGGGAAAGAAAATTATGATGTATTTGTTGCTCACCGACACGATCAGAGTATTTTGACAAATTTAAAAGAAAAATATGATGTAACAATTGTTGAAGATATTTCACAATGGGGTGACAATGTTCGAGAGCCGGGTTATAAAACTTTGATAAATCATCATAGGAATGGTGCATAATGGCATTAAGGATTGATTTTGCTGATTTCTGGCCCAATTTTAAAAAAGAAGATAATTATTTTTATCATTTACTTAATACTAAATACGATGTAATAATTGATGGAAAAAATCCGGATTTATTATTCTTCTCTGTGGACTACGACCGCCGACGCGAGCGCGATCGTTATGCAGATTTTCCGTGTAAAAGGGTTTTTTTTACGGGTGAGAATGTTTCGGCCAATCTGAACTTTCCTGGCTCCATTGAGTATCCTCGATATAGCATCGGAAAGAGCGATTTTGCATTTACTTTCGAACATACGACAGACCCGCGCTCTTATCGCTTGCCACTTTGGTGTATTTACATCGATTGGTTTGACTCTGCACCCGACGAGCAACGAGATCCCTCTTATCTGGTTCCTCTCGATAACTTATTGAATCGCCAGGTTAAGAATAAGGACAAGTTTTGTAACTTTGTTTTCTCAAACCCTAGTGGCGAGCGTGTTGATATTATGCGTACTTTGAGTTCCTATAAACACATTGATTGTGCCGGGCGCCTAGCAAACAATACGGGATATCTGGTCCCCGGCCGCGGAGATCACAAAACAAAGGTTGATTTTTTGTCGAACTATAAGTTTACTATAGCTGCTGAGAATGCTAAAGGAAATGGCTATACGACAGAGAAGATCCTTCATCCGCTTTCTGTTGGAAGCATCCCCATATATTGGGGGTGCGAGAGAGTTCACCAAGATTTCAATAAAGACTGCTTTATAGATGTTAATAACTTCAGTAGCCTTAAAAAAATGGTAGATTATGTTAAAATGGTTGATAATGATAGTGCCTTGTGGGCGTGCTACCTTTCCGCGCCCGTATTCCCTAATAATGAAATACCAGAAAGCGTAAAGCCGAAGAATATTTTAAAATTTTTTGAAGAAAAAATACTATGTTAGCAGTTAATAAAATATATACGGCTCACTATTCTCCCTTGACGGAGAGAAAAAGCTTCTTAGTAAAACAATTTTCTAACCTTGGTGTAACAACTGAATGGTTTGAAGAGGAGCCAACAGGTGACGATATCACAAGCCTCTACGACTCCACTAAGGACAGCTGGGATTCTAAAGCTAGTCTCGTACCTTACGAGAACCCTGTGCCCTTTAGGCAGCTAAATAGGGCGGAGATTTCCTTGGCCTTTAAGCATGTTCAAATGTACGAGAGGATAGTCGAAGAGGAGATTCCCACATGCCTAATATTGGAAGATGACGCGGTTTTTAGCGTCGATTTTGTGGATCAATTCAACTTTAATCTCTTTAGGACACCAAAAGATTGGGATTTTATATTTATTGGATCTGGTTGCAACTTGAGGATAGATGCGCGCCAGCGAATGGCGGGCACCGTGGCGTATCTTAAGTCTCATCCTGCTAGCAAGTGTACTGATTCCTATCTCGTTACTTATGAGGCTGCGAGGAAGATTTTAGATTCGATTAAGCCTTTCTCGTTTCCTATCGATTTTGAGTTAAACTACCAAATGGCACATCATGATATGCAGGTTTATTGGTGGGAGCCCCCCATTGTGACCCAGGGCTCTCAATGTGGGATGTACAGGAGTGAAATACAGCTATGAGAATCGGATTCTTTCAGCCTCATTTATGCTTACGCGGCACTACTGTGGCAATGTACGACTATGCCTTCTATAATGAAAAGCTCTTGGATAATGAGTCGGTAATCTTTTATGAAGAGGGGCACCCATACAACGATGCGAGCACCATGAAGAAGTTTTCTAAGTTTGAGTGCGTTGCCATTCCGAATATTGGTGTGCTAGACGATGCATTAAGCGTTGCCGGCTGTGAGGCTGTCTATATTACAAAAGGTGGTAGAAAAAACGACGGCCGTATGGCGCATGCTTGTAAAACCCTGATTCACGCTATAGCGCCGGTATCTCCTGCCGAAAAGCATGGAGACGTTTATGCGTATGGCTCTTATTGGCTGAGTGAACATTGCTCCCAAGGAGAGATCCCCGCAGTGCCCTATATGGTGGATCTGCCAGATATTTCGGATGATTTACGAGACATCTTGGGCATACCAGTAGACGCGGTTGTGTTTGGGCGAAATGGCGGCCGTGATACTTGGGACTTGCCTTTTGCCAATGACGCCGTGAAACAAGTTTTAGAAAATCGTAAAGATGCCTATTTTGTTTTTCAGAACACTCCCATACCCTTCATTCACGACAGGATTAAGATTATCCCCTCTACGGCTGACTTGGAATTTAAAACAAAGTTTATAAACACTTGTGATGCCATGATACATGCTAGATATATTGGGGAAAGCTTTGGACTCTCGTGTGGGGAGTTTTCGATTCGTAATAAGGCAGTGATCACTTGGAGCGGCTCTCCCGAGAGAAATCATATAGAGATATTGGGCGATAGAGGAATTTATTATAGTAATAAAGAGCAAATGGCGGATAGGCTGATGTCCTTTGAAAAGCGACCAGAGAAAGATTGGAATTGTTATAGGGACTATACTCCTGAGAAAATAATGAAGATCTTCGAGGAAGTATATTTAAAATGAGAATTGCAATTTGCATTTCGGGCGGTCTTCGTACGTTTAAGACGGCAGCGCCTCTTATGTTTGAACATTTGATTGACCCGCTTCGCGCGAAGGCCCAAGTAGATTTATATTTTTTCGGGTATTCAAATATAGACGGGATAGAGCAAAACAAGGAAGACATAGAAAAAATATACGCACCGTACAAGTATGTGGTCAGAGATTGGGATGGGACACCCGAGGAAGAAATTAAAAGCTATTTCACGGCAGAAGAATATGAACAAATGCAGCGTGTATATCACGGGCGCTGGGGCCTCTTGGCTAATTTAAGTCAAATGTACAACATCAAAAAGGTTTTTGAACTTATGGATACAGTTGAAAATGACGAGGGATTTATTTATGATTTGGCAATCCGTACACGTCCTGACTGTTATTATTTTCGCCCCCTAACAGACGACCAAATAGAGAAAGCCTGCGCTGGATATACCCTTATCCCGAACGAGTGGGACTTTAAAGAGGTGCGCCCCTATGCGATGTCGGATGCTTTTGCAATGAGTACGAGCAAAGAAATGAAGAAATACTCTAAAATATTTGATGATGTGGTACAATGTGTAGAGGAAACAAATTTTTTTCATGTAGAGTCCTTAACAGGATACTATATTTCGAGTAGAATTAAGCTTAACAGGATCGAGGTACCGTTTGATAAGGACTGGTTTAGGTTTGAATACCCTCCAGGTGCTTCAGTGACAACAATTAATCGCCGCACATTTGGCACATAAGGAGATATGATGATATATTGTTTTGATTTAGATGGGACTTTGTGTACCCAAGATGGAACCGGCGCATATGACAAAGTGACGCCGTTGTCCGCAATGATTGCCCGCGTCAACGAGCTATACGACGCAGGCCACACAATTATGATAAACACAGCCCGAGGCTGCAGGTCAGGAATAGATTGGACGGAAGCCACGACTCTACAGTTAGAAACATGGGGGGTTAAATATCATGAACTCATAGTAGGGAAGAAGCCACATTATGATGTGGTTGTCGATGACAAGGCTCACAATCCTATTTCATTTAGAAATCAACTTATTGGAGACGTTGAGAGAGCCGTCGAAGATATTCGAGCGGGACGCCCAATTATCATAGTTGATGACTATTCTCGAGAAAATGAGGGTGATTTGGTTCTGGCTGCAGCTACAGCTGACAAAAACAACTTAACCTTTATGCTTCGTCACGCTGGAGGCCTTATGTGTGTCCCTTGTACAGCCGATAGATTGCAAAAGCTGCAAATTCCTATGATGCCAACCAATGGACTGGATACCTTTGGCACCCCGTTCGCCTTATCAATTGACGCCGTTGAGGGAACCACCACGGGAATGTCTATATCAGATAGGCTTAAAACACTATCAGTCTTTATGGACGATACCTCTCTTCCTTCGCAACTAGCTTACCCCGGACATCTTTTCCCCCTTCGCGCCCACCCGGAGCTACTAAGAGGCCGCCGCGGCCACACTGAATCCTCCGTGGAAATTGTAAAGCAATCTGGACATCCTGAAGTTGCCATAATTGTAGAAATTATGAATGATGATGGATCGATGAAAAAAGGACAAGATTTGATCAATTTTGCGGGTGAGTATAATCTAACTCTGATATCTGTCCAAGATCTTTATGATTATATTTATGAGGAGTAGTGCCAAAAATGACGTTCATCACGCGAGCGTACAACGATATCTCGCTGGATTCGGATACGGGAGTTCTGGTAAAAACCAGTACAGATAAAAAGCTAGAACAAGAAGCTGCTTACTATGGTCAGATTCCTGATAGTTTAAAAACCTATTTTCCCAAATATTTGGGACACGACACCAAAGACGGGAAAACTCTTTTATCACTAGAATATTTTCCCTCCACGAATTTAGGCAGGTTGTTTATGGATGCCACCACTTCGTCATCCTTGTGGGAGTCGATTGTGGACTCAGTGGCTACTGCTCAGAAGCAGTTCGCACTACATCGAAAGAAATCCCCAGAGGCTCAAATTTATCGATCGTCGATGTTTATTGATAAGACGGAGCGTGAAGTTTTTAAGCTTTATCAAAATTTTGAATTCTTTAAAAATATTGGGACCTCTTCTTCGTGGAAAATTAACGGAAAAACCTATCCATCTTATCAAGAGTTTTGGCCAGCGGCACGACAGCAGCTTGAGGGCCTGTGCACGAGTGAAGATCTCAGTATAATTCATGGAGATTTTTGTTTTTCGAACATCCTCTATAACGCCGACCACGCGTCTTTAAAATTTGTCGACCCCAGAGGTGCTTTTGGAGAGTCAGGATGTTATGGCGACAGTCTATACGACATAGCTAAGCTTGTACATTCGTTTGAAGGGTTATATGAATTAATAATTTATGATGATTTCTCTCTAAAGCCAATAACTAACGGAGCGAACGTCGGTTTTGCCTTTGGAAGAGTTAATACCAGTGCACGGGATATCTTTGTTGAATATTTGAGAAATAATTTTGATCTCGACTCAGCCCGCTTGATTGCCGGCACCATTTTTCTGGGCATGTGCGCTCGGCACTATGACAACTTGGAAAGACAGGTGGTCATGTATGCTACGGGCGTTAGGATGGTCTGTGAGGCGCTAGAAGCATGTATGTGATCGTTCCTATGGCTGGGGATGGAGAACGCTTTAAAGAGGCAGGTATGGGCCCCTACAAGCCTTTCATTTCGATTCTTGGTGAGTCCATTCTTGAAAGGACTGTCGCCTCTGTTCCGGATCATTTGGTGACGAACTACATTTTTGGTATAAGAGAGGATCATAATAGGTTATACTCTGTTAAAGAAAAGCTTCAAGAGATTTATCCCGAATGTTTAGTAGTTCTTCTTCCGAGAACAAAAGGAAATTTAGAGACAGCACTAATGACATGTGAACTGGCCAGAGTACCCGAGGACGAGAGTGTCCTATTTTTGGATTGCGATAATCCTTTTTATCTAGAAGGTGTGGATAATTATATTTCCGGAAAGGCACCCATTAAACTGTGCGGGTTTTCAAACCACGAGCTTAGTGATAAGTGGTGCTATGTGAATCGTGTTGGCGGCAGAGTAAAGTCAGTACACGAAAAAGACCCTAGCAGTGCTGGAACGATGCCTCTGGCTTTGATAGGCTTTTTTCATTTCGAAACGGCGCAGATCTTTAAAGAGTTAGCTCATCAAGTATTGGAAGGCGACATAACCACAAAAGGCGAAGCTTATATGTCGTTGTCGATCGCGAGAGCTTTACAACAGGGTATAGATGTAGCCGTAATCGATGTAGATAAATTTTATCCTTTGGGTACCCCCGAAGATGTGAGACAAACAATTGAGAATTTGTATTGATATCGATGGCACTATCTGCAACACACGAAGCCGCGGCGAGAGCTATGCTAATGTTACGCAGATCAAAGATGCAGCAGAAACGATTCGCGCCCTCAAACAAGAAGGGCACTATATCATATTACACACGGCGCGCCACATGAAGACGTGCAACCATAACACCGGAAGAGTAATCGCCACACAAGGAAAAATCCTTTTGGAATGGCTTGAAAAACATCAAATTCCCTATGATGAACTTCTCTTTGGAAAGCCTTTAGCTGATATTTACATTGATGATAAAGCACATAAATTTTTAGGGGACTGGAACCAGACAAAACAGGAGATAGATAATGTTTGATTTTTTCTTTGATAGCGCTGACGTTAACTTTATTAAGGAGACGTGGAGCGAGATATCAGGAGTGGTGCACAAGCACCATGTACGCGGAGTAACCACAAACCCCAAAGCGATGTACCGGGTGGATTGTCATTCACTAGCCGAGTGGAAAGCCCGAGCCCTAGCCTTATGTGAGGTGGTAACGGAAATAAGGGGGGACAGCGAAGGAGTGGTGTATGTACAATTCCCGAATTGCAGTTCAACCCCCGAAGCAGCCATAGACTTTGCCAAAGAGGTGTCTACATGGGGAGACGGAGTAACTCGTGTCGGGATGAAAATCCCTCCCTATAAAGCAATTCTTCAAGTTGTCCCAGAACTCAAGAAGTTAGTGGAAACGAATGTGACAGGGGTGGCAGATTCCGGAACGGCGCTATTTGCTGCCAGCTACGGGGTGAAATATGTTAGTATTATTCCCGGACGTATGGATGAGGTAGGAATTGATTCTGATGCGCACTTGCGGCAGGCAACTGATTCAAATTTGGGAGACACTGAAATTATTGCAGGAAGCATGCGTACAATTGATGGCCTTCACCGATCGGTACTGTTGGGGACGGTCCCAACTATTGGAGGAACTGTTTTCGGTTTCATCAAAGAGGATGTTGCCGCAGCCTTTAACCCTTGTGCTGCTTGTAGCGAAGAATTGCCTCGCACGACGGAAAAAAATATAGATTTGTCGGCAGCCTTTTTTATAGAAATGAACGGCCTTGGAGAAGATGCAGCAAAGGAGTTTGGTATACTATGAAATTACAAGTAAGAAATAAGTGTGTGGTATGCGAAGCGCGCCTTCAGCATCTGCATACTTTTGATGATTTCCCCATCTATATGGGAGTCGACAAGAAAGGCCAGTATACCCCTACGGCTCCAATGAAATGGGGCGCTTGTATAGACTGTGGTTGTGTACAATTAGAAGAACTGGTCGATCCGGATATTTTATATGCACGCCATCATAACCCGGCGGTGGGAGAAACCTGGGCCGCACACCATGCTCAATTAGCAGAACTAGTTACGAATTGCGTCCCCCAGCGCACTGAAATTTTAGAACTGGGAGGTGCCAACCTTAAATTAGCTAACAATGTGTGTCGCCGCAACAAGACATTAGATTATACAGTTGTAGACCTGTCATGTGGAAAGTATATGACAGAGCCGGTTAGTAAGAAGATCGCTCAAATTAAGAAAATGTTTATTGAATATCAGTCCAACAAAAAATTTGGATGTATCGTCCATTCACACACCTTAGAACACACATATCAACCAGCTGAATTTCTTGAGGAAATATGGGAACGACTTATCGACGGAGGAACGATGATTATGTCTGTACCTAATATTGCCGCACAGCTAAAGTCCGGATATCTTAACGCCATCAATTTTGAACACACTTATTATCTTGACGATAATTATCTTCTTATGTTGGTATTAAATGCGGGGTTTGAAATCGAGAAAATACAACAGTTCACAGAATGGAATAATTTTTACGTGTGTAGAAAAGTACAAGAAAAGACGGAGATTAAACATTGTAATCCCTCCGGAGCCCGCAACATATTTGAATATTTTATTAATACTTTACAAAAAGATGTGGTGTCTCTTAATAAGAGAATCGGCGCCGAACCGGTATACAGCTTCGGAGCGCATATTTTCAATCAATATATGTTAGCCTCGGGCCTCCACCGCGAGTCGATTATGGCCATCCTAGATAATGACCCCAATAAGGTGGGAGATGTCCTCGCTGGTACCGATATTCCAATTGTATCGGCTGCTGAGATTAGAAATTTGCGCTCTCCTCGGGTGGTTGTAAGGGCAGCCCAATATACAGCGGAGATTCGGAAACAGCTTCTGGGGATTAATGCAGAAGCAAAACTTTTATAGGATTAGGAAATGAAAGTAGCGGTTTGTTTATCAGGACATACGAGAGGATTTCAAATAAAATCTGGAGCCTTGCAAGAAACATTTATTAAGTCGATTGTTAATAACTATAATGCAGATGTTTTTATACATACTTGGGACGTTGAAGGAATAGGCATAAATAGAAAACCCTTAAATAAAAAAAATCGGAAAAAAGAAGTTTTAGAAAAAATAAAAAATAATTCAAAATATGGTAACGCAGAATTGGAATTTAGGAGAGATGGCCCAACAATTTATGAGAAGGATTTTGAAAATATCCCTAACATTAAAAACGTTATAATAGAAAATTATAAATCTGTGGAACCAGAAATATTAAAGATATGTGACCTCATAAATTTATCCAAAGCAACTTGTACTTTTGGCAATTACAGTCCTAATTTTGTATCGGCTCAAAGGAAAATATATCTATGTAATGAGTTGAAAAAACAACAAGAGGAAATTAATGGAACTTATGATATTGTAATCAGAACAAGATGTGATATTAAGGATTATAATTTTGATTTACCAAATCCCGTACCAGATAATACAATATACCTAGAGAACTCACAGGCATATCATGGCCTTAGTGATATTTTTGCATTCGGAAACAGTGATATTATGAACAAATATGCAGAATTATATTTAAATATCCCTAAGTATGCGGAAGAAAATAGGGATTTTAATCCCCATTCTATTATAAAGTATCATCTTGAAGAATATTCAAAATTAGAAGTGACCGTAGTCCCCGCAGCATGTCATCTAGCATAAAAATAGCAGTCTGTTTATCAGGACAGCCTAGGCATTTTAAAGAAGGTTATGAATTTTTTAAACCTGCTTTTAATGGAATTGATGTGGATTATTTTATTCACAATTGGTATGATCCGTCTGGTATCGGGGAAGAATTAATACCCGGTTCTAATCCCTTTTATCATAAGAAAGGGTGGAAAGTAGAGGCAGATACTGATAAAGATTTGATAAGATTGTACGATCCTAAAAAATACATTTTTGAAAAACAAATTGAATTTATTCCTAGATTAGATTTTCATACAAACACGAAGACAAAACAAAAGCCTAAAAATTTTATGTCTATGGTGTATAGTCGAAAAGAAGTTGGAAAATTATTACAGGAATATGTTAAGGAAACGGGTATCGAGTATGACTGGGTATTTTTTACG
>Ga0098047_10000742_pt1 | contig 13153 bp, 4 predicted proteins | sample 12_taG_FD_92585 | JGI IMG/M metagenome (GOLD analysis project Ga0098047, IMG submission 92585) | Marine viral communities from the Subarctic Pacific Ocean - 12_ETSP_OMZ_AT15267 metaG | ecosystem: Environmental > Aquatic > Marine > Oceanic | place: Subarctic Pacific Ocean | collected 2015-01-16 | reverse complement strand
AATATTACGAGCATCAAGATTGTGATAATGTTCGAGGTGGTCCTTGATGGAAAAGTAAACTTCTTTAAGCTCAGGGTCGGTAACCTTACCTCTATGGATACCTTCAAATGGGGCAATGTTTTCAAGGTAGGTTCTGTCTGTTTCTGAAAGGTCAGATGTCTCAATCATCTCTCCTTCTATAAGATTCCCGTTCTCATCTCTAAAACTAGTAACTTTCTCCTTGCCTGTATATTCCTTCATAACAAGCTCTATTTCAGCATCAGAAAGGTCTGTCTTTGTCTTACTAAGAAGGGAATCATAATCGTCGAAAAACTTTTTCAGATTCTTATCTGCCACTGCTTTTGAGTTCATAGCCGCTCTCATAAGTGATGTATTATTTGCCTGTTTCTCCAGGGTTTCTAACAGTATAGCCTCGCCTCTACCCAAATGCCCTTTCTTTTTGAGCTTGGCTATCGTGTCTAGATGCCCTCTTTGGAACGTACTTAAAAATAATACATCAAATAAATCTTTTTCAGATTGGGGTCGCCCTTTTTTCCACTCTCGTATCTTTGTATCTATTCTAACCTGGTCAAGTTTTGCTGTCCCCTTGTCATCTATCCCAAAATTATCACGCTGTAGCTCTTCAAACTTCTTATTTGCTTCTTGCTCATCAAAAGAACTATCCTTTATAAGGTCGTCTTTATCTCGCCTTCTTCTAGCCATTTGAACGGTCATATCTTTGATTACTTCAGAAACCTTATGAGTTTCAGTAATCAATTCCTTAGAATAGCCATTCTTTTTTATTAAGTCAGTTAGAGTCTTAAGAGACGCCATATCGCTTATATCATTTACCAAGAACTCCTCAGCTTTCAGTACCATCCTATCTAAATAGTTACGTCTATAGTCATAGTTGCCAGTATTAGTTGGCTTTAGGTCATATGGAACCTCGCCCATAACATAGATTTTCTCTCCCTTCTTATTGATGAAAGACTCATCCCTAAACTTTATAAATGCATCCTCATCTTTTGCAATCTTCTCAAGACCCTCCCTGGTGTGTAATCTATTAGTAAATACCCTATCTATAAACTTACCCCAAGGCGTTGAAATGGACGTTCTACCAAGTACTTCCTTCAACCATTCATTCTGTTCGGCAAAATCTCTATTCTGACTATATAAAACCTCTAATCTCTTATGGTCTACATGCCTAAATATGTTATCGCTCCAATTAACATCTTTCATACTTTCTGATAGCATAGGCATTAAAGTATTTCTAGATGACTCAGACAGAAAAGTCATAGCGTCTAATCCAGAGCGTATTTCGGGGTAAGAGTGCGCTCTTCCCTCTATATAATTCTTACCATAAAGAACGCTATTTGTCTTGAAAAACAACCTATGTAATCCTTTGCCCTTTAAAAAATCCATCTTCCCATCATTAACCATCTTAGTAAGCCTAGGATTTACCACAGATGTTTTACCACGCATATCACGAACCTCATAACTAAACAAGGTATCAAGAACCTTTGATGAGAATACATCTACGCCTTTTAATCCTGCTTCATCCATTGGGTCAGAACCAAGAGCAATAGTTGCCCGAGACATTTCTCTAAATCTTTGTAAATCTTTTTCTCCGGTCTTAGCTTTAAATACAATCCTATAGGTACGCCCCTTCATTACAAACGGAACGCTATAAGAATCTTTACCAAGCACAATACTTGCAGTCCGTGGTTTACCATCTTTATCCAATACATCCCTGCCCTTAGACTCTAAAACTATCTCTTTCATAGCTACCTTAGGTCCATCATGCCCTCTAATGGCGTTATATGCCCCTATAACAGCCGCTCTATTCGTAACAGCGAACCCAAGCATGTCTCTGCCACTTGATGCCCCCTCAGACATAAATCCTCGCCAATAAGGGCTATATTGAGATACTATATGAGAACCCTCGCTCCTAATATCTGGACTATCAACAGCAAGTTGAGACCTATACGATGTTTTAGTGTCGGGGTCAATAGCCTCTTTATTATGTTTTTCCTGGTTTTTAGCCTTATCAACATATTCATCCCGCTGAGAATGATACATCTCTCGCCACTTCTGCCTAAACCCAACATCCTCACCACCAAAGAATATAAAAGCCTTATCACCATCTAAATCAGCACCACCAAGTGCTTTCATTGTTCTGGGGTGTGTTAAAGAGCCAAAGCCCTTTACACCAGTAAACCCCTGAAAACGAAGACTATTTGCGCCACTAATAGAATCCATAGGCACTCTCATAACAGTACCGTGTAATACTTGTTCTATAGCATCCTGGTTGCCTTTGTATTTTCCAGCTTGGTAATCTTCCCATATTTCACCAAGGGTGTTTCTCCCCTTTATAATAATAGAATCATTTATCCTAAGGGACTTAAACCCATCATCAAGGAAAAAGATATCATCCTCGTTCCTAAGCCTAGACGTTTCTTTATTCGGATATCGTAGACCTATTTCCCAGGGTCTCATCCTTGAAGTGACGCTATTTTCAAGCTTTGGTCTTGTTAATTGAGTTACAACAAAATTACGCATAGCAGTCATGCGATAATCCCTGGAGAATTTATGTAGATAGGCTCCCATAGAGCCTTCTGGATATAGTTTAGACAGTCTTTCAATTATTGTTTCAAACTCAGCATTTATCTCGCTTTCCCTTGACAACTCATCCCTTGACAACTCTCCTTCCTCAGCAAGAGATTCAATATGCTCTCTATTTAATCTTAGAATCTTCTCATAAGCCTTAGTAGAGAACTTCTCATACTTAGGATTACGCATCATTTCAAGTAATTTCTGAACGGGTATATCTTCAATATTATCAACAAGATTGGTAATGTTTTCATCAGACATATTCTCGGTAAATTTCTTTACATATTCTCTACCCTTCTCAGTCCCATTAAAAGCTCTATTAGAAAGCTCTTCATACATCTCCTTTATAGTATTTGGGTCAACATCCTTAAATCCATATGCGCTAAGAGTAGAAAACATTTGCTTAGGCAATCTCTGATTCTTTATATACTTATCGCTCGTAATCTCTGACATAATAGTTCTAAAAGAAAAAATTGGGAGATTATACTTTTTACCATCAAAATTCAGATTCCCCTTTTTAGTAAAACCTAACTGACCAATTTCTCTCGTACCAGTTTGCTTAGCGGCTGACTCTGGAATAAGCATATGTAATCCAGCTTTATCCATATAGGCTTCAAGTTCAGGAGTGGCTGTATGAATCATATATTTACCAAGGACCGCACCCTGCTGAGTATCAGGAGAGACTATAAAGGACTTATTCACCTTACCACTCGTAGGTAACCCTTTATCAAGATTAAGAGCGTCTACAACAGCTTCTCGTGCATATATAGCACCATCAGTTACCTCAGTATATTCATGAGCACCGCTTTTTAAGTTAATTTTATTTTGGTCATACCAACCATCAGCATCTTTAAAAAACCCTACTCGGAAATTCCCTCTATTCTTTATTCCTTGTTTCCTTAAATATCCAGAAACAAAAGCTGAATTAGCTGACAATCCTGTATTGAACCAGATTTGCGCCCTCTTATTATAGGCTTTAGCAGAATTAATCATACCATCACTAAGTACCTTTTCCATTCCTGCACTAAGGTCTTTCATCTCATTGGTCTTATCTAGTTTAAAGCCATTGTTAGTTATATCATAAAGTGCATTATGAACATACATCTGTTTATATCTAGCAGATGGATTCTTTATTTTAGGGTGCTTCTGCTTAAAGCGCTCTAAACCAGACTTATATATCTTTTTAAAATCTTTTACCCCAGCTTTCTTGAAAGATTTTTGAATCTCTTTAAAAAACTTATTAGTTTTCTTTGGATTGTGATGAAGAGTAGGGTGTTTACGCACAAAATACATCTTCTTATTATCGCCCTTACCGCCTATATGATAATATCCCTGTTTCCACATTTCATTGTGCAACTTATCCATAGCCTCAGATATTTGTCTCCTAGCCTTGCTCTCAGCCGCTTTTTTAAGGTCTTTATCAGACATCTCAGCAAATTTCTGAGACTTTCTCATAGCTACACGATTCTGTCTTGTAAGCCCAGCCTCAGCCCTTGTTAAGTCATATTCCTTCCCCCTCCATATCATATGGTCAAGTATTCTAAAGAACCCTTCTTCCTTTTGAGGGGCTTCACCAAAGTATTCAGCATACTTCAATGCATATATATCCTCTATAATGGCTCTTTCTTGTGATAAATCTTTTTTATTACCAACAGCATTTGTCTTTCCTTTGAGTATCCCAATCTCACCATCAACCATTTCAATCTGGTCAATCCATTGCTTCTTTCTTGTATTCTCAGCCCAGCGTCTCCACCATCCAGATTGCTCCTCATTAAGAGTAACCTTATAGTTCTTCTCAATGAAATCAACAATCTTTTCCTCAGCACCAAGCGTTGGTTTACCGCCCCTATGATGCTTAGTCCATTCACTATATATCTCATCACCTATCTTTATACGCTCTACATCTGGAAACTCAGAATCTTTCCAAGACTCCTTTAAATTTTGCTCAACAAAACCACCCCTACCAGCAATCTTACCAGGTAAATCAGCTATTCTTGCTATATGCATGTCTAAATCATGCGGGTCTTCAAACCTGGGGTCATCTTTATATGCCTCTCGATAAGCCCTAACCTCGTCTTTGTCTACTGCAAAAGAAACCTCACCAGTAGTCTCATCTATCTCCATCCCTTCTCGATATTCTTTTGATAGCTTTTCAATATCCTCAAGCGAAACTCCACGACCCTTTAAAATATCATAAGCAATGTGCATACTCTCTTCTGGTCCAAAGAAATGAGTAAAATCATTCTTGACTATCTCTTTCATTTCTGGAGTAAGAGTGTCCCACTTAGGATTCAGTTCAGGGTCAGGACCATGGTCTTTTTTTATTGAATCATGTATATACTCACGACTCATTCTTGTCTGATACGGAGTCTCTTTAAAACCAAAAAAAGCACCCATAGCATAAGCATATACTTGTTCTTCTGTAGTAGCCCCTTGTAAAGTAGATGGCAATCCCTGAAACGCCGCTCCAGCCATAGTCCTAGCAGTAAGGTCTGCCATTTGACCAGGCTCTAGTTTCTTTAAATCGGGACTCCCATTAGATTTTATCTGATGTGGTTCTAGCCTTTTACCAAATCCTTTTAAATTTCCTATACCTCTGAAAGCACCACCAGCTACAGCTCCAAATCCAGCACTATGGAACATTTCATTAACCCCATGTGTCCAACTTGATACACCACTTGCTACACCAAGATGGAACGCACCAGACGCCATATCTTTTAAAAGCTCATTATTCTGCATGAATTGAGGCAAGTCTTTAAGAATAGGTTTAACACTATCAGCTACTTTTTTCTGAGCTTTAGTAGCAATAGCCATTGGTACACTCTTGCCCCGTATCCCACGCATAGCACCAGCAAGTTTTAAAGCACCAAATGCTTTTGCTATACGAGCACCAGGAAAATATCCAACAAAGCCAGCAAGATGTCCCAGGTTCCGTGCAATAGCACTAGCAGTATCATCTGGTGCCTCACCAAAATCAGTACCAGTTTTTTCACCAACCCATTCAGGAGGTAGGGTTGTGTAGCCCTCTATCCAGCCCTTACCGAACTGTTTTAGGCTTTTCTCTATAAAACCATCTTGGTGTTTTTCAGATTTAGCAAATGGCTTTCTATAATAATAGGCATGTTTTTCTAATACATCAAGGTCTTCTTCCCTATCATCAAAAGCTTCTGGGTAGAGCTGGTATTGTGATACCAGCTTAGTAATCTCTTCTTCACTAAACCGAGGCTTAAATTCGGCAGGTTCAGCCAATTTGTCCTCCTATTATTCTATGTCTTTTAATATGTCATATAGGGTATATAAATCTGCGGCTACAAACCCGGCAGTTAATAATGTACCCATCCCACCAGTAAGACCACCAGCTATACCAGAAAGAACGCCTTTAGCCGCTACTTTAGCCGCTAATTTAGCACCACCTTTTGATGCAACTACTTTAAGAACATGTGAAGCACCTTTTTTACGGACAACATCTTGCACTTTATTGTAAATGTGAGGAGCGCCAAATGCAGTAGCACCAGCGGCGGCAACCCCAGAAGCCTCACCAATCAAATCTGCATTATGTTCACTAGCACCTAAAACACTAGCCGCACCAGAACCAAACTGGTTAGCAACTGCACCAGCGGCTACTGTAAAACCAAGTCTTTTCATCATGCCCAAACCCTTAATAGGACCTAAATCAAGGTCTTTTTTACCCTCGATAGCCTGTCTAACGGCACCGCCCTTATCTCCAAGTTTTTCTAAGTTTTTCCAAATATTTCTAGATGTAAATGGCTCACCACTCTTTGAAGTATTAACTATTACACCTCTTAATTGGTCACCCATCTGCTGAGTAATTTTGCCATCCTTTACACCCTTAGTTATCCCCTTCTGAATAGCACCCATTTGATTGGGGTTAATAATATCATCTACAAGAGTAACACGAGCAGGATTAAGGCCAAGTTGACCAGCAGGATTTACTATAGGAGAACCACCAGCTTTAGCTGGCATATTCCAAGCCTTTGCACCTGGACCAAGAAGCTTCTGAGCCTCTTTAGATATACTAGACGACCCTTTAGGTATACCAGATGCCCCTTTACCAGAAACAAGCTTTAATATATTTTTACCAGCATCGGTGGCACCCTTAACATTGCCCCTCCTTAAGCTCTTATAACCATAATATCCAAGACCTGCAAGAGTAGGTATACCAGCACCAACACCAATAGTTTCACCTAATGATGGTAGCCATTCTCTATCGCTACCATATTTCCACTTTTCAAATTGCTCACCAAGGGTATCAAAGTCTTCAGGTTTATAATATTGGTTTAATAAACCAAGAGTTTCATCATCAAGCTGACTCATAAGTTCTTGTCTCTTGGCTGGGTCCATATTGTTCATATATTCAGTTACATGTCGTTGCCAACCCTTTTCATTGAACTTATTACGGTCCCTCATCAAGCTTCGCTTAATACCACCAAGTTCAGCTTGTTTACCAGCTTGGTAATACTGCTCAAATGCTTGCAGATTACCACCTACATTTTTCTTCCACTCTTCCAGTTTCTTAGAACGAGAACCCTCACTTAAAAAATCTAAACTATCTGAATTAAAAATAGTAGCTTTCTTCCCACTAGGATAATTGCCAAAAACATAATTCTCAGCTTTCTTATTGAGAATATAGTCTTTCTCAGCTCTCTCCATCCCCTTTATTTTGTACTTATGAACAGCTGTACGCATAGCCATTTCAGAATTACGCCTCTGTTTTTCTGACCAAGAGACATTAGACTCTGGTCTAGCTACCCCTCTCATTGGGTCATATTGCTGACCCCCGAGGTTTAATGCTCTAATTTCAGCCATAATTTCTCCTTGCCATGTCGAACAGCCTTCTCGAATTATTCATTGATACATGCCCACCATCTTGGTAATGCCCTATACCGGATATAAAGCCACCACGTCTTTTCCCTAATCCAAAACCACGATATGCCCCCGTTCTTTTAGGGCCAATAAAGCTAGGGTCATATACTCCCCCTGTTTCATATCGGTGGTCCCAACCTGTGCGAGGACCAATAAAACTAGGGGCCACTACTTCTTCTTCTGGTGCTTCTACTTCTTCTTCCCCTATGGTTTTCAATTTTAAAGGAGTCGGTTTATACCTGCCATACTTATCTAGATTATGCATTCCAGAACCGCTGGCATAAGTTAAAAGACTACTAAGCATCCCAAGTCCTTTACCGCCTCTTTGTAACAATGAACCTTTTTCTTTTCCAGTAAGTACATCTTCATAATTTTCAGCCGCACCCTTTGTAAGATAATCTTTAGCACCACCATAAGCTTGTTTAGCTGTAATAGAGTCGCTTTTTTCTTGTAGTTCTTGACCCTTCTTTAAATAATTATATGGGTCTAATCCTAATTTATGAAGTCCAGCTTGACCATAAGTAGATGCTTTACTTAGTCCACCACGTAAACTCCTAAGGCCACCAGTAAGTGAAGCACCAGCTTTCCCAGCCAGTGTTTGACTGGCTCGATTAACAACATCTTTATCCCATCCTCCAAATTGTGGATTAGCCCAGTCTATAGAAGACATTCCTGTATCTGACCGTTCCCATTCTTCATCAGACATTGGCATAGCTCTCATATCTGGTGTAGGAAGAACCTGAGGTCCAAGCTTACCACCGCCAAGTGGGCTTATCCCCTCGTCTAATAATCTTTGAGATGCTATCATCCCTTTAGACGCCTTACGAATATCTTCATCTTCTGATGGGTCATCCCATGCTTCCCATTCAAAATCTGACATATCATCTTTCCCCATGGTATCGGGTCTAGTAAGGATTCTTTTCATTTCCGCTTCATTAAATAAAGCAGATTCGTCAATCCCTTCTATATCTTCATCTGTATAATCCGGTCTCCCTTTACCAAGAATCTTATTAATATCTTCATCAGTTTGCTTTCTTAATCCTGGGAATGGCACAGCTTTACCAGTTTGAGCATAAAACTCAGGAGAACTACCTTTTTCCATACCAGCTCTGAAGTTTCTTAATGCGCTTGCTAATCCGCTTTTTAAGCTCTTTTTTTCCTGCTTAGAAGATACCTTAGAAATCTTTTCTATCTCAGCAGGAATATCCTTCATAGCAAGCTGTTTCTTAGGTTCTTTATCAAGAGCCTCCATTCTTGCTCTATAGTTTTCCATAGTCTCATACGGAATACCGGGCAACATCTGTGGCTTAGATGGTGCTCCAGATGGTTTCATCATTGCAATGGCTTTATTTTGTTCCTCTAAAAGCTGTTTACTATCTAAATCTCCCTTTATCTTAGCCCTAATCTTGTCCATAGCAAGCTCATTCTCAGCTTTCACCTGAGACGCAGTAGAGCCGTACTGGCTCCTAAGCTGTTCAAGTCCTTTTAAACGCTCAGCTTCTAGATAAGGATTCTCTTTTTCAATCCTATCTCTTTGCTCCTTATTTAAATCAAAACCAAGCATCCTGGGGTCTTTCTGTAGTTGGTAAGCATATTGCTCTGCTTCTGTAGCTCTAAAAGGACTTTGGGGTCCTTTCCAGTTTTTTAAATCTATACCAGGAATAACTGCATCACCAGCCTTAGCCACCTCAGTCATCTTACCTACATACTTATTGAAATCATCAACATTAAATTCATCACTTGGTATATCATGCACCTCAATCTTCTGTAAATCTATAGGAATTACACTTTGGTCTGTACGTCTAAATGATGAAGGAGGAAATTTTTCTACCGAAGCAAGTGCCCTATTCATAGCAAGGTCACGCTTATATCTCTGCTTACCCTGAGCAACTCTCTTAGCATCCTCCATTCTCATTCTATTAGCATCAGCATATCCGCCCTCAGAAAAGCGTGGAGCCATTTCATGGTTTAACATATTAAGATTCTCCTTACCTATGGCTTTAACAGCATTCCTGTTAAGAACGTATTCACCCGGTTCGAGTTTAGCATCAACAATATCACCGGGATAGGGACTATACTTATTAGCCAATTAACTGCCCCCCTAGTCGGGTCTTTATACCCATAGGACCTTTGGGTCCCATGACCGTACTAAGCATACCCCCACGTTGACCATAGATATATCCACCATCTTGATAACCACCTATATAGCCACCTCTTTGTGTCATGAGAGTTGGAGGCATACCAAACATCATTTGTCCAGCCCCACCAATTAAGCCAGCACCCATCATTGTAGCTTCTCTATCTATCATATTATTAGCTTGTCGTTGCTGTTGCATTGCTTGCATCTGTTGGTTATTCATCTGAGCAAGATTACCAGCCGCACCACTTACCATGCCTACTCCACCAGCATATGTCCCCTGTAAATGCTTATTAAAAGCATCCAAAGAACCAGCCGTAGCTTTATTCATTGTATCAGTAGTTTGAGCCGCAATAGCACCAGCAGGAGCACCGCCAGATTGAGCCGCATTTCTTCCAGAAAGTCTAGCCATTTCAGCCGCAGTATCAGCAGAATCTGCATCCATCCTCTCTTTAGCCATCCGGTTCATAGGAGAATTGGGGTCCATCATCTCCTTGCCCTGCTGTTCTAGCCAGCTATAAGTATCTCTAGCCCCACCATAAGCATCTTGATATTCGCCCCTTATTACACTTGGGTCAACTTTCTGGTTACGCCCAGTAAGTTCATCCCATCTATCGTTTATCCAGCCCATAAATTCACCTTTTTACCTTCTTAAATATAGTTCCTAATTTCTTAATGAAAAACCGCTAACTGAAGTATTATTACTTCTTATCCAGCCATCCTTCGTGTTAAACTCTAAGTACCAGTCCTTACCATCCTTAATAACACGTAAAGACCCAGGAGTACCAGTGTCATCAGACATTTCAGCACTAGCAGTTGAAACATCCACCTTATCTGAAATAGTTTCGATTGTTTTCTGAAACTCAGAATTTTCTCTTTGATTGTCGTTATCATCTGAATAATGATTAACTCTTCCTCCTACAGCCCTACTAGCCTTATTAATAATCTTTTTTCTAAATCCCACTATTTTGGCCTCTTCGGTTTAAATATTACACCAAGAGAGTATCCCTTGTAATCGCTCCCAGCGCTATCATTAGTTCCCTTAAGTTGAAACTTAGCCCACCTAGCCTTAGAATGGGCGCTATCTATCTTTATAGAATTACCAAGCCATGTACTACCATAGTTATTACTATTATTAGTTCCAGCTTGCCATCCACTAGCCTCTGTAGATATATCAGTTTGATACTTAATAGATGTGTTTGCTCTATTAGACGCATCTATCTTAGCAACACGAACCTTCTTGAAAATCGTATCACTGCCAAATGTTATCTTTTTAGATTGCCACTCCCAACTTCTTCTATTTGGCCCAGCAAGATATTTGCAGATACGACCATCTTTCAATAAGAGAATGCAACTCCCATCGGAAGATTGTTCAGTATCCATAACAGTAGCATCAGTTTCCCATAAATCCCAACGATTCATCATTGTTGAATAAGCCCAGCACCTCTTGTCTGAACCAGTAGTAAAAAAGACCAAATAGGCTTGCCTATCAACATCAAACCCAGTAACAGCACCCTTTTTAACATCTGATGATAAATTATACCAACCATAAGTGTCTACTGAAAGTATAGATTGACCTATTTTAGTTATCCTTGGAGATGCGCTATAAATATTGCTCTCATCAAACCAATATAATCCAGTAGATGTAATATGAATAGCCTTTGGTCCAATGCAACCTATTCCCTTTATTGTGTCCTCAATAACTAAAGTCTCAGGATTTATTATAGCCATTTCAGTATAGCCAAATACATAGACCTTGCCCATAAAACCTATCATAGCGGTAGTTGTGAAAGGAATCTGTGCAAAATCCGTACTCCAATTAAATATAGAGTACTTACCAGGTTGTGAACGAAATATTACATTATTAGCATCACCAAACTCTTTATGATTGCACTTCCCAATAAACATATAACCGTTCTGTTCCGTGCAATAAGTATAATTTATAGAAAGACTCGACATCGTCTCTGGGATACCATTTATAGCAGAATAAGACCCCTCTGCGTCACCATCATCAAGGACAGTATAAGCATATCTTGTATTAGCCTCATCATAAGCAAAGTCAGTAAGGGGTATTTCCTTTATAAATCTATATAAACTATCTGGATTATCGCTTGCTTGTAAAGCGCTGTCACCACGATAAACAGCAATCGCATTAACACGCTTTGGGAAAAAACTATATCCAGCATCAATTCTTATATCAAATTCTATACCATCTACAAAGGCAGTAGCCTTATCATGAGTAATAATAGAATTCAATAAACTACTCTCTTGATAACCATCATAAATAAGAGATATTTTATAAAAAGATTTTTTTGTATCACTCCCATTCCAAGATAAAGCAGTATAATCTTCTGGGTCTGAAAAACTTAACCAAGTAGCCGCCCCACTAATTTCATCTACTGCCTCTGTGAATGTTTTCTCAATAGCATGAGTCTCATTTTTTTCCCCACCAGCATTCATTGTTGCTTGATACCAATGCTCAACAGTCTCACCCATACCAGTAATAGGGGCCATTATAACCTGAGCCATTTCATCTTCCCATGGTAATCCTATTTGTCCGAAATTAGCCCCCTCAGAAACATTTGTATCTCTAAATTTTCCTTCTAATTCGTTATCTCCAAGCCTATACCTCTTTTTATCATGCCAGTTACCAGTGGCGCTTAAAGTATATAATGACGTTACTGGTCGGTTTTGAGTAGTCCCAGAAGAAGCACTAGTAAATCTACTATAAACAGTACCATTTGGATTTGGGAATACCCAAATATTCCTAGTATCCCATCTTTCTAAAAGAGTACTAGATGATGCGCCATCTTGAGCAGGAACATTGAATGTGCAAACTTGCTTATTTGTAATATTATAATAACTTAGTGCTCTCCTTGCTCCATTATGATTATCAACATCACCATAAATATTATACTTTCTACCTTCACCTGGTAGAGCAAAAAGTGGATAAACAGCTGGTGGTAATTCATCATTAGCAAGTTTTTCTTTAATATAATTTTGTTCTCTCGGGTCTTCTGTTCCATAATGATTAGTAAGTTCTGTCCAACCAACATCCGGATTGGAAAGATTGGTATGCTTAAAGTGTACTAGAGTAGCACATTCTATATCATCAGTTTCCACTGAAAGAGCAGGAACAAATGTTACAGTACAAACAGCCCATAATTTTCCTGTATTATCTATCCAAAAAGGACCGTAATCTGGTTGACCATATTCTTCAGGGTTGCCACTAGCACTTCCAGAATATGTACCCAAATCATGAGGTGGTTTTAGATTTACAGTAAAATGTATCCAAGGATAAAGCCCAGCGCTATCATAGCCCCCTATAGCTAAATTTATATCTCCTGTTTCCATTATTTGCAATAAAGCACCATCCTTCATGGCATAATTACTACTAGATGCTTGCTTTACATCTGCAAATACTACTTCATCAAGAGTTGTCCCTCGAAAGTCAAGCTTAGGAGTAAAGCCTATATATTTGCCATTTGTACCACTGGCTGTTAAAACAGTACTAGGTATAGAACTCCCATCTGACAAAGTATT
>Ga0098047_10000741_pt1 | contig 13184 bp, 20 predicted proteins | sample 12_taG_FD_92585 | JGI IMG/M metagenome (GOLD analysis project Ga0098047, IMG submission 92585) | Marine viral communities from the Subarctic Pacific Ocean - 12_ETSP_OMZ_AT15267 metaG | ecosystem: Environmental > Aquatic > Marine > Oceanic | place: Subarctic Pacific Ocean | collected 2015-01-16 | reverse complement strand
TAGAATTTGAAAATATAATAATTGACTGTCAAAAAAGCCAGAATTACTTAAATAAATTAGATAGAAGTATTGATTTATTAGAGTATAGTATAAATCTAACTAACAAGGGTGTATAATAGCACCTATAAAAACAAAACAAATGGACTTATTAAGATATAGAATAATGCACTCTTCTTATTATGACTCTAGAAAAGCACAAAAAAAGACAATTAACAGAGGAAAAACACAAACAGACCAAGGGTAAACTTTATAAGTTTATAAATAAAAAATGCTAATAACACTGAGATATCTTATATTTGTAATATATGAGATATGATTCTGAAATATTATTATTAGAAATTCAAATAATTTTACTTACATATCTTGTAGTTAAAATTTATAAACATATATCTAATGGAAAAAAATGAAAAAATATTAGAACCACATGAATGGTTAGAAGTGAATAGAGATGAATATCCAAATGGATCACCTATAGGACCTATTATGAAAGCATATGCTATATATGTAAATCTCCATAACTTTTCCTAAATGCTTCATAGTTATGAAGTAATTCTTCATCTTTATTAATATTTATTTTTGATGTTATTGTAATAAGATTTTTATTACAATCTATTGAAACTCTAATATTAGGCTTAGAAGAACTATTATATAGTCCAAGATATCCTAATGGAAACAAAACTGCCCAAGGTTTTTGATTATGAGTATAACAATATTTATAAAGTTTATCTTGTGGTTTTTTAGTTAATAATATACCTGGAGAAACTTCTATCTTAGTTCTAGTTGGTATATCTTTTTTTGCAAATACACCTAACCCATGTAAATTAGATTTTCTAATTTCAATATAATCACTAATAAACATAAATTATAATATGAAAAAATGTAAAATAAATAATGTATTAAAAGAATGCATAAAAAGAAAATATAATATTAAAGTAGCACAAAGATATTTAAAATTATGTTATAAGATTAATTTATCAAATGAAGTATTAAGAGAACGCCACAAGCTATTGTTGAAATAGTAAAACCAGCTTTAAATATTTTTACTTTACGTTTTTCTTTAATTAATGATTTTTGTAAAGTTTCAATATATGTCTCATTATTAATAATAATAATATTTTGTTTATTTGAAATTGAATCAAGATTTAAAATCATATCTTTTGAAAATATAATAATATTTTCTTGAAGTTTTACTTCTTTCTCTGTAGCAATTAATAACTTATTACATTCATTAGATTGAACTAATTTTGTTGCTATTTTACGTGCCTCTTCAGTTGTATAACAAACAATTGTATCACCTTGAGAATTAATCCCAGTTTGCCCGAATAATACTGTCAAGTTGAGAAGCAGAAGAAATATTAATATACTTAATCGTTTCATGATATATATTTCTTATAGAATCTTTATAAAGAATAATAGTATCTCTTTGAAGACTAATATTATCAATTGTTAATGATAATGAGTCATTTTGAATTTTAAGATCAATTATCTCTCTTTTAAGCCTGCTATTATCTGTTGGTTTTGGAATAATAACAGGCTGTCTAAAGATTAAAATTAAAATCAAAACAACTATTATTATACTCATAATAATAATTATTTTTGAAGATAAATTCATTAATTATTTTTTCTTGAGTCCATCTGCGATGTGTTCACCCATATTACCTATGGCATATGTACCAAACACCCATACTACAAAATTAGACCATTGAGAGAAGTCACATCTATCTGTGAAAAGAAAAACACTTACTATTGCCATTAAAACAAGAGCAAAAAACATTTTCCTACCTCCTAAAAATTTAAAGAAATTTTCCATAATTTATTATTTAAAATTTCATCAAATATATAAAAATTATGTTATTAAAAGAAGAAAAAATACAAGAAGCTGAAAAATTGATAGATGATTTTAAAATGAACTTCAAAAAGTCTATTGGATCAAATATTATTATAACTTATATGTATAAAGATAACTATACTATTGATGATTTACCTATATTAACTCTTAAAGAATTAGAAAATATTATAAATAAATTTGTACTTATAGAAAATAAATATGGATTAAAAGATACTGTAAATATAACTGGTAATACAAGAAAATGGGAATTTGTAAAATTTAAACATATATTTTATAAATTAGCAGATGATATGAAATTTGGACCATCTGCATCTAGTAAATATTTAAATCAAACTCATGCTACAGCAATAAATGGTAGAAATAAATGTCTTAATTTATTAGAAACACAAGATTTAAATTTTACAAAAAGTTATAATGAAATAATTACATATATTAAATTAATATACGAATATGAATGAAATGTTTAAAATACTTATAAGAAGAGGTATAAGTCCAAATGGATTATATTTATTATATAATATTAAAGAAAAAACTTCATGTCCTAATATAAATGTTGAATATGAAAAAAAATTATTAATAAAAAATAAATGGATAAATGAAAATAATAAAATAACAGATAAAGGATTAAGATTACTAATTGAAGTGGAAGCATTGTTTAAAAAAGTAAAGAAAAAAACTAATGATATTATAATGGGAACTAATTATAATGATAAGATCAATGAATACAACCAATTATTTCCTAAAATGAAACTTCCTTCAGGTAAAGCTGCAAGATCTTCAGTTGGTAATCTAGAAAATGCATTTCGATGGTTTTTCCAAAATCATAATTATGATTGGAAAACTATTATAAAAGCAACAAGTAGTTATCTTACTGAAAGAGAAATGAGAGATTGGAAATTTACTAAAAATTCACAATATTTCATTAGAAAACAAGCAATTGATAAAACTTGGGAATCATCATTAGCAAATTGGTGTTTAATTATTGAAGATGGAATAGATAACCAAGATACACATTTTCCAGAAAAAGTATTTTAAGAAAAATCCATATAAATAAATTGATTTTGTCACATATATAATTAGTTTTTATATTTATTAAAATTATCTTGATAATGACTACAATATTTCATAAATTAGTAGTTCATTCAAGAAACACAATTAATAATCTAAACTTTATTTAACTATAAGGTAATAAAAACTACACACTTAATATGATCGGACAATGGAAATCTCAAAAAGAAGCATATCAAGAATCATTAATATATCTAAAAGGAAGAAAAAATGGTCTTATAACTAGTATAAAATCTCCATGGTCTAAATTTAATAATGCATCTACTAATGGTATTGAATGGAATTCAATGACAGTTATAGGTGGAAGACCTGGTTCAGGTAAAACATTAATTAAAGATCAATTTGTAAGAAGTGCATTTCCTTTAAATTCTGCTGAAAATTTTAGAGTTTTAGAATTTCAACTTGAAATGGTTGGAAAAAATTCTGCTATACGTGCTTATGCTAGTGAATTAGGAACAAGCTACAAATATTTATGTAGTGCTGAAGGTACTTTATCAGATGATGATTTAGCAAAATGTTTTGAATATGCAAAAAAAGCAATTAAATATCCAATTGATATAGTAGAAGAAGCACCAAATGTTTTGGAATTTAAAACAATTATAATTAATTATTTAAATAAACATGCAAGAATCTTACAATGCTCTAAAACAGGAAATAATATAAAAGAATATACAAAAACTATAATAACTTTAGATCATTCTATATTAGTACGTAATAAACCTAAACAAGGTAAAACAGATATGCTTTATGAATTAGGTGAAGTATTAACTGAACTTAAAAGAAAATATCCAATTGCATTTATAATATTATCACAACTTAATAGAGGTATTGATGCTCCAGAAAGAAATGAAGATGGTAAATATGGTAATTATATATTATCATCTGATATATTTGGTTCTGATGCATTATTACAACATGCTGATATGGTTGTTGGATTAAATAGACCTGGAATACAAAAAATAAGATTTTATGGTCCAGATAGATATATAATTGAAAATGATAAAATATTAGTAATGCACTTTTTAAAATGTAGAAATGGTGAAACAGGTTTAGCATTCTTTAATGCAATTTTTGAAAATATGAAAATTTTAGAAGCTAATACTCCACCAAAATTAAATGTAAAATCAATAATATAAATGAAAACAAAATTAACACCACAAGCTAGAAAAGAAGCCGTGGCTCAAATGCGTAAATTCCATGAATTAACCTTTACAGAATTAAATAATCCTGATGCCATATATATTCCAAAAATGGCACATTATGTTTCAGGTTCAGAAGGATTACATATGGGATTTTTTGAAACAGAAATAAATCATGGCGAAGATGTATATACAGAAAAAGTTAGTAAATATATGGAATCAGAAGATTCAACTAGAACATTATATAAATATAAAAATAATCCTCATTTTAAAGATGAATATTTAACTTCTGAACCAACAAGTACTGGAAATGTACGTTATCTAGTTCCTTTAAATGAATTAGATATAATAGATACTTCAGAAATAGAAGAATTTAGTTTAATGAATCCTGATGAAGATTTACCTCTTGATCAGTTAACAATAAGAGATCTTGCTGCCTTATTGTTACAAAAACCAGTCAGTAAGAAAATATGGTTAAATAATATAATTAAAAAATCAAAATAATGGCTCAAAGTATTTTAATAATTGGAGAATCAGGATCTGGAAAATCTACAGGAGGTAGAACTCTAAAACCTGAAAAAACATTTTGGATAAATGTTGCAAATAAACCTTTACCTTTTAAAGGTTGGAAAACTAAATATCCAAAAATTAGTAAAGAAATAAAAGATGGTAGATTATCTACTGTAAGTACTCCTAATGGTATAATTAAAGCAATGCAATATGTGAGTGATGAAAGACCAGAAATCAAAAATTTAATAATTGATGATTGGCAATATATGTCAGCATTTGAATATTTTGATAGAGCAGATGAAAGAGGTTATGATAAATTTACTGATATAGGTAAATGGTTAGCAGCAACAGCTAAAAAACCAATTACTTTAAGAGAAGATTTATTTGTATATTTTTTAACTCATTCAGAAGAAAATACTGATTCTCTTGGTAAAAGAAAACAAAAAGCAAAAACTATTGGAAGAATGGTTGATGAAAAATTAACTTTAGAAGGTTTATTTTCTATTGTATTATATTCTAAAGTTAAAAGAGATGATGATGGAGAATTAAAATATGTATTTGAAACTAAAAATAATGGTATGAATACATGTAAAACTCCCATGGGAATGTTTAAAGAAAATGATATCCCAAATGATCTAGAATATGTCAAAAAGAAAATTGTTGAATTTGAAAAATAAAAAAAAATGATAAGTACAAAAAAATCAGAAAAAGAAGGAAGTGAATTTTTAAATAAATCTTTACAACCAGGAAATACAGTAATAAAAATTACTAATTTATATTTAGAAGAATTTCCATTTGGAGAAAATGCATATAATTTAATATTAAATGCTGAAGGAGTTGAATTAGATAATTTTGAAGGATTTTTTATTAATAGAGATGATGAATCTAAAGGAAGATATAAATCTCAAGTTGCAAGGATTAAAAGTAATCAATGGGCATATGCTGATAAAGAATTAGATAATGATGTAACAATATTTAGAGATGATGAAATAGTAAAATTTCTAAGAACTTTTTGTTTTGCAACTGATTGTATTGATTGGTTAGATGAAAAACATGATATATATGAAACTATTGAAGAATTAGTTGAAGCATTAAATAAAGATTGTCCATTTAAAGATAAATGGTTAACTGTATGTATCGCAGGAAGAGAATATCAAAATAAAGCAGGATATAATGCATATGATTTATTCTTTCCAAAATTTACAAGAAATGGAATTCCATTTGAATCAATTGAGATTGAACATAATGATTCAAGAGTATATACTTATGATCAAAAAGAACATATAAAAAGAAAAGTCATTAAAGAAGTTGATAGTTTTGAAGAAAAAAAAGATGATTTTGAATTAGATTAAAAAATTTTTCAATTACACGGGGGAGTTATAAACTCCCCTTTTAATATTTAAATTATGATAAGCACAATTAATAAAATAGATAGAATACCTGATACATGGATATTTGAACATTATTGTAATTTAAATGAAAAATTACATGGTCAAGATGTTAAAATTTTATCAAAATTTAATTTAAAAGATACTATACCTTCAATGTTTATTTATTTATGGAATACTAAATATTATTTTAAAGATTTTTCCTCAGATAAAAGTGGAGATGGAATTAAATTAGTTAGTCATTTATTTAATATAAATAGACATGAAGCTAAAGAAAAAATTATTAATGATTTTTTTAATAAAAAAGATATTTATATTAAAAAAGATTTAGTTGAAAAAAGTAGATATAAGGTTACTTCATTCTTAAAAAGAAAATGGAATAATTTAGATGCTGATTATTGGTTACAATATGGAATTGGTACAACGTTACTTAATAAATATAAAGTTTTTCCTCTTTTAGAATATACAATGTCTCAACAAGATGGAAACAATACAAATGAAATCAATATAAAAAATCAATATTTATATGGATATTTTAGATTAGATGGTACTTTATATAAAGTTTATCAACCAAAAATAATAAAGAAAAAATTTATTAAGATTAAAAATTATATTCAAGGTTCAGATCAATTAAAATATAATAAACCTACATTAATTATTACTTCATCATTAAAAGAAATTATGTCTTTAGATAATATAAATTTTAATGCTGAATATATAGCACCAGAAAGTGAATGCACATTAATTTCTAAAAAAGTTATATCTTCATATTTATTAAAATATGACAATATATTTACTTTATTTGATAATGATGCTGCAGGAAATATTGGAATGAATAAATATTATGATGAATATGGTATACCAGGTATATATGTTAATTTATCAAAAGATATTTCGGATTCAATAAAAGATCATAGTAAATTAACAGTAAAAAATTATATTAACCCTTTAATACCTTGAGACATGAGTAAAGATGAATTAAAAAACAATTATAGAGAAAGAATTCAAAATGAAGAAAGCCCTTTTATGAAAAATATATTAGAAGCTGAATTAAAACATAAATTAGAATTATTAGATTTAGGTATTGAAAATATAATTATACCTGATCCTGATGATTGTATAGCATGTAGTGGATGAAAATATTAAGTTTAGATATAGCCAGTACAACTGGATGGTGTTTAGATAAACATTTATATGGAACCTGGGATTTTAAAACCAGAAAAGATGAATCTATGGGTATGAAGCTTATAAGATTTAAAGCAAAATTAAATGAAGTATATGATTTAGAAAAATTTGATATAGTAGTGTATGAGCGTCCTGCAGGCAGGCATGCACATGCTATTATACATCAAGCTAAATTAATAGCTATACTTGAAAAATTTTGTGAAGAAAATAATGTAGAATATAAATCTTATTCTGCATCTGAAATAAAGAAGTTTGCTACTGGAAAAGGAAATGCAAACAAAAAGCAGATGATAGATGCTGCAAAACATAAATATCATTATTTAGGAAATGATGATAATGAAGCAGACGCAATGCATATGCGTTATCTAGCTAAAGAAGAATTAGAAATTTAATTAAAACTTATTAATATGGCATTTAATCCATTTATTGAATTGGATGATAATGAGATATCAAATCTTGCATTTGAATATACTCGTCATCCTTATATTTATTATTCAGATACTTACGGAAAACAACTTGAAGAAGTATTTAGTATAGAAAAAAAAACATTTAAACAAATCCAAAAATTATTTGATGGAGATGCTTTAATAAGAGTTAAAGCAAAAGATAAAGTATATATATGTCCAGGTTGTAAATTACCACAATTTAGAATTAAAGAACATCTTAAGACTATTAAAGCATCTATGACTAGAGATATTGAAAAAGCAACAATAATTGTTTCTACAGATGCAATGTGTGATGTAGTAGACAATGGATATAGAGCAAATAAACAAGCAAGAACAAATAAATTATATTTTATAGATGATGGAATGTTTTCTATTAAAAAATATGATTTTGCATCAGATCATGAAGAATCTGAAACAGACTATTATCTAAAAGTTTTAGAAGATATTCGTTTTCATCATGAAAGAATTACTGATGAAAATGTTTCAAAATTATTATTAAGTGCAAATACATTAGATAATATTTCTTGGAATAATACATTAATTAGAAGAAATGAAATTGATGAAACTGAACATTATTTATATCCAATTACTCTAAAAATAATATATGAAATACTTTCTAAAAAAATACCTGTAATACATGAAAATATTTTTTGTGAAGATGCAAATTCTGGTCTTAAATTAAATGATCAAAATGTATTTGAAAGTATTAAAATGATGTTAAATGGGACAAATGAAGATAGAAATTTAGCAGTTGAAATGATATGTAATTCAGATTTTTCTAATTCTGAAAATGAATTATATTATTTAGCTAGTAATCATAGTAATATTGCATATCGTAACAGAAGTAAAAATTTAGAATATTTCTTAGAAGAATCAAAATTTCATATGTTTGTTAATATGGGTCAATATCAATTCATAGAATATATGAAAGAAAATGATAAATTGACAAAAGAATTATTTAATAAACATTTTAAAGATTTTATTGATGAATGTCTAAACGGATTAAGTCATCATAATTTTCATGATATGTTCCATGTTCAAATATCTTTAAAAGATGAGTGGTTACAATATTGTAATAAAGAAGAAAAAGATAATAATTATGAACTTGATAAAAATGAAGAAGAATGAAAAAAGATAATTTTAAAACAATAATTCAAATAAAAAGAATTGTAGCTCCAAAAAAATCAGATTTTATAATAAAAGAATATGATTATACTAATGCTAATAGAGCTGAAAGAACTTTTAATTATATTTCATATAATAAAAGAATTATTTGTTTAAATAAAAAACAAGCATTAATTCAAATAGCATCAGATAAATATATTTATAATAAAAAAGATAAATTATTTTTTGGTGCAAATTGTACAATTCCAAGACATAAAGTTAGAGAATGGGGTAAAAAACATGATATATCAATTACTATAAAACCTGAAAAAGCAAATGTAAATATAATATCTAATAATTGGATTAATAATTTATTTGGTTATTGGAGTTCTTATTATGATATATTAATTGATAAAAATAATTTTATAGAATTTTTAGAATTAAATTATAATGATAAAGTTAATGATTTAATCCAATCAATTAAAGATTCAGAGTGTGATAAAGTTTTAATAAATAAACATAATAACAGTGAAATTATAGGTCATGAAAAAGCATGTTATGGATCTAAAATGCCTACTCCAAAAGAAAATGAAAAAATAAAAAAAGAATATGGTATAATATCACAATATTGTGAAATGTTTGGCAATGAAGAATGGTCTGATAATGTAAAAAATTATGATTGGAATTTATTAGATAATTCTGAACAAAAATTAAAGGATTTAAATAAAGTATTTAATTTAAATGATTCTGTTACAACTATTCTTGATACAACACTAGTTGATGTAGTAAATGAAAGTGCCATAACAATTGATGATGAGATGTCAGATCAATTAAAAACAATGTTACATAGTACTGATATTAAAAATCATGTTTTAGCAATGGAAATAATTGCTAATAGTAATTATAGAACATCTTTACATAAAATTTTATTAATATTTAGAGAATATGGTGGTAGAATTTGGGATCGTCCAGAAAGAAATCATGTTAATTTTAAAAGCTTAGTAAAATTTATTGATTTATATAATTGGTATAATCCTAGTTATGATAAAATTATTGAATGTTTAATAAAAAAAAATTATTTAACAGGTGATATATTATCTGAGTTTATGCCTTTAGTTAAAGAAGAAATAGAATCTGAAATAAATAGATGTCATTCTATATTTAAATTAAATACAATAACAGTATCTAATGAAGTAAAAAGATATTTTGGTTTAGATATTGCATATTCTGAAGAAGAATTAAAAGAATTAGAAGAAAATAATCATTAAAAAAAATAAATATGGATATAAAAGAATTAGAAGATAAATTTTATAGCAAAGATTTTGCATATAGTTACTCTTCATTAAATAAATTATTATATGATCCACAATTATTTTTCAAATGGTATGTTTTAAAACAAAAAGAAGATTCATTGGACCAACATCTTATTAATGGGAAGTTGGTACATTGTCTCCTTTTAGAAAGACATAACTTTGAAAATAATTTTGTACTTGTAGATTTTAAAGTTCCATTAGGAAATAATAAAAAAATTGTTGAATATATATGGAAATTAAATAAAGGTTCAAATAATTTAGATATATATGAATCTGAGATTATTCAATGGTTAAAATGGAATAATTTACATCAATCTTTAAAAGATGATAAAGATCCTAAAGCTTTAGATTATAAAACTGGTGATCAAAAAAGAATAAAAAAGATTTTAACTGATGAAAATAAAAAATATTTAGAATTTTTATATAATTCTGAAGGTAAAAATATTATTGATCAAGAAACATATGAAAAATGTTTAGAGGCAGCAGATAAAATAAAATCTAATAAAGATATATATAAGTTATTGAAATTAGATGGTTCTGAAGACTTTGAAAATATAGATGTTCATAATGAAATAAAAATAGATGGTTATTCAGATTATTTTGATTGTAATATTAAAGGTATAATAGATAATATAGTTATAGATCATGATAATGAAATAGTATATTTAAATGATGTTAAAACATCAGGAAAAACATTATCTGAATTTGAAGATAGTATTGATTATTTTTCATATTGGATTCAAATGGGAATATATCATGAACTTATATTAATATATTTAAAAAATAAATCTATAAACTTTAATAATTTAAAAATTATTCCTACTTTTATAGTAATTGATAAATATCAAAATGTTTATCCATTTGAAGTTTCAGAGAAAACTTTTTCAGCATGGATAACTAGAACTAAAATAAATGTAATATCTAAAGCAAAATACCATTATAATGAAAAAAATTATTCATTACCATATGAATTTTTAAAAGGAAAAATTATGCTTTAAATTATTATTAAATGTTAGAATTACAAGACTTATATAGAACTTATTTTCAAAAATCAAAAGTATTTTTGTATCCAACATTAAATATTAAAAGAGGTAATAAATTTATTCCAATTGATACTTATATTTCCTGGAAAAATGAAATTGATATAATATCAAGTAAATTAATATGTTTATATCAAATAAAAAATTCTAGTGAATTTAAATATTTTGAAGATAAACTATTATTTAATAATAAATTATTTGATACATATTATCAAATTAATGAAAATCAGGCAATTTATGTTTTTAATATAGATTATGATGATTGGAAAAATTTTATAAGAGGAAAATATTCTAAATTATCCATTGATTTAAAGAAAAATATAAGTAAATTTTATGGTAAGAAAAATATAAATTCAATTTATATTGATAGTTTTTTATATCCTAAAGATTATTATGACAAATATTCTAAATTTTTAACTACTAATTATAAAGATGCAGAAAAAATGGAAAGACTTTTAAACAAAGTAGGAGAACTATGTGATCCACCTGATTTAAAAAAAGAAGAATTACAATTAGTTCCAAAAATTTTGAAATTAGAAGATATATAATTATTTTAGTAAAAAATTAAATATAAAAACATGCCAGAAAAAACCAAAAACAATTGGAATATTGAACCCTCAATGTTAATTATAACTTCAAATTGGGGTCCTACACCATCTTTTAAATTAATGCCAATAACTGAAAATTCTCCATTTATAGAAATTATTTATAATCCTATGGGAAAAGCATTAGCAGTAATTGGAACAAAGAAAAAAGATGTATTTCATATGGTTGAAAGATTAGATGAAAACGGAGATCCAAGAGTAAGAAAAGGTAAAGTAATGAAAGAAGAACCTTTTCAAAAACAAAGAGTAACAGTAGAAAGTTATAGTGAATACTATATTTCTGAAAGAAATGAAATAGAAAATTTTTTGAAAAATGTTGCAATTAATCATGATACATTTAATTATAAACAATATTTGGATATGAAAACTATGGATACTCCTAATATTCTTGGAAATACAGTTTCAGAACCTGTAGAATTAATTAATGTAAAATAAATTTATTTTTGCTTCTTCATCTAAGCACGGATTATCCGTGCTTTTTTTTGCTTAAAATTTAAAAATATGAACAACCATTGGATAATGGATTATGAAACTATGGCTAATTGTTTTGTAGCTGTATTTGAACATTACAAAACTGAAGAGCAAAAAATTTTTGTAATCCATGAAGAAATAAATGATTTTAAGGAATTTATAATTTTCTTAGAAACTAATATTTCTAATAAAGAAAAACATATATCATATAATGGATTAGCTTTTGATGCACAGATTAGTGAATATATGCTAGAAGCTAAAGATACCTGGGAAGACTTCTCAGCAAAAGAAATAACACATGAAGTATATAAGCTAGCTCAACATATTATAAACAAGCAGTCAAGCCGTGAATGGTTAGATTATTATGAATATAACATGCAAATACCACAACTTGATGTGTTTAAACTTAATCATTGGGATAATGCCGCTAAAAGATCTAGTTTAAAATGGATTCAATTTTCTATGAAATGGAAAAATCTTCAAGATATGCCAATTCATCATGGAGATTGTATTTATGATAAAAAAGATTTAGATATGATAATTAGTTATTGTATAAATGATGTCAGATCAACTAAAGAAATTTTTAAAAAATCTATTGAACAGATTAAGTTAAGAAAATCTTTAACAGAACAATATAAAATAAATTTATATAGTGCATCTGAACCAAAAATTTCTAAAGAATTATTTTTATATTTTTTAACTAAAAAAACTGGTTGGAAAAAGAATGATATAAAGTATTCTAATACTATAAGAGAATCAATAATAGTAAAAGATATACTTTTACCATATATTGAGTTTAAAAATAAACAACTTGTAGAATTATTAGAAAAATTTAAATCAAAAATAATTGATCCATTAAAAACAAAAAAAGGATTTACTGCTAGTATTAAATTTCATGGCGTTAAAACAGATTTTGGTTTAGGTGGTATTCATGGAGCTCGTGAGAGTGGAGTTTATAACTCTAATGAAGATATGATCATTATGTCATCAGATGTTGTAAGTTTTTATCCATTTTTAGCAATAAAAAATGAATGGTCTCCTGCTCATTTGCCCAAAGAAGCTTTTT
>Ga0098047_10000740_pt1 | contig 13185 bp, 6 predicted proteins | sample 12_taG_FD_92585 | JGI IMG/M metagenome (GOLD analysis project Ga0098047, IMG submission 92585) | Marine viral communities from the Subarctic Pacific Ocean - 12_ETSP_OMZ_AT15267 metaG | ecosystem: Environmental > Aquatic > Marine > Oceanic | place: Subarctic Pacific Ocean | collected 2015-01-16 | reverse complement strand
GTAACAGGTAGAGTTCAGGACAGATTGTTTACAGTTTATACTGCTGGCGGTTTAACTGCTACATTCCAGAGAGGTTGTGACTGGTAATGGCTTATTGTCCTTTGACAATCCATACTAATGTTAGGGCTCCCGTCGTTGAATATATGGGCTGTTGCTATGAATTTATCAGGTCAGAGAGTGCTTCTTTCTGTCCTCCGTTGCCAACTTATCCTACTTGTTACGATTGCTTTAATCAAGAGGAACCACCATCAGTGGTGAGCCCTAGTCCACAACCCGGACCAAGACCATCTCCGGATGCAGATTGCGTAGAAGACTTGTGCTACTGCTCCAAAGATTTTACAGAGTATGGAATTTGTGAGGAAGTGGACGCTGGATCATTACAAAGCATGATTATTGTTTCAATGTTTTTGAACAACAGTGATGATGCTTTAAAAAATAGTTTGATTCTGTTTGCGGGTCAATTCAGCATGGACCCAAACAATTTTCCTATAGGATGCAAGGTAGAGGTCACTCAAACAAAAGAGCAGGTTTATTGGGTAAAAGAAGATAAAAAAGTTGCATATGATGAGCTACCTTTGGGAGAGAGATTTGAATGGCTCGCTGGCTCTGTTGTGAAGACAGCAGATTTTCCTTTTGAAAGACCAGACAATGGTGTATTTAAAATTGGAGACAACGGCAGAATAACTTTATATCCAGCTATACCTCATCCTTGTGGAATGGGTGATCTAAAAGTATATACTACATTGCAATCTTTAAAAGAAACAAATAGAGATCATAATGGTTTATTTGATTCTTGGAATCCGGCATCAGTAATTACCAATAGTATTGGTCCTAATGATTTAGTTACCAAGCTTGCACAGGATCAAGAAGAAGGCATAAAAGATATAGAAAAATATATATCAGATGTTTCTTATAGAAGACACGAAGCCAATATAATTGGATATATTAACTACGGAGCAGAGTTTCCAGAAACAGGACCACCTAGAATAATTCATGATTCCAAGACTGGATGTCCTATGCATCTTGATAAAACCTGTACTCCAAAAGTGATATCGAGAAGCACTCATACATTTAACTATTTTGATAAAATAGTTTTCGCCAATAAGCCAGTTAGAGTAAAGGCTGTAGCCGGAGGCTTTGATATTGGATATGTTCCTGTTAATGTCTACAGCATTAGTAAATCGCCCAAGGAAGGGCTTGATATGAAGGAAATAACCGAGGCATCGTGGACGCCCAGAACTGAGCCTTTGGATAATTTCGTTGAAGTGATAACTTTTGAAGATGCTTTGAAAAAACAGGCAGATTACCAAGAAGGAAGTAATGTCAGAAGCGTAAGCAAATATCTATTTTATGATTTTCAGCAATCTTTCGATGCTGATGTAGTTAAGAAAAATACCGTTAGAACAGCAAAGTGCAATAAGGCACAATTAGATGCAGGCTCCGAGGATACTTCAGAAAGAGATGGAGACGCCGTTTCAGAATTTATTGGAATGAATACTTTGTCTTCCAGCATAGTTAACCTGTCGGATGTTTCGGACAATGACATCGTATATTTGACTGGTATTTTTATTGAGAAGCATCATTTTAGGCAAATAGTACAAACCCACACAGCAGTAGGCAACGATAGGCCAAGATATTTCTTTCCGGGACAAAGTGTTAATGAGGTCACTTGGAAATCTCATGATATTGAAGAGAGAGTTTATGCTAATGCGGAAATTCCTTGGCCCTCTCTGGATTTTGATAATGGTGGAGTTGAAGTTCCATTAGATGAAGACGATTTTGACATAGACTTCTGGTTTAACAGATCAATTTATAGTTATGGAGAGCTTCTGACCAGTCAAGATAAGCAGTCAAAATTTGAAGAGAAGGCAGGCAATGTTCCCTCTTCTTTCCATACTGCCGAAGAGGAGGCTTTAACCGGAGAGGAACGTACCGATCTTTTTGATAATGAAGAATATGAAACTACTGACAGTAGAAGATATAACAGAGCAGTTAACATAGAAAGCAATTCTCTGGTAGAGATGTTTAATTTCTCTTTAAGGCCACATGTTATAAACAGCGTAAAAACAGACGCATGGAGAATAGCAGAAATAGTTTCTGATCCTTGGATGCTGTATAAAAAGATGTTTAAAATAAATCCTGACGATAATGACGCCCCATTTAGCAGCGAGAGCGGCAGTCAAAGTGTTTCGCTATGCTATGGGATGGACACAGAAGGAATTAAGTTAATATCTATGAAAAGCGATGGAACATTTTCTGGTTCTGTTTTAATACCGAGCAGTCAGATTAGAGATCAGAACTGGTTTAAGGAATACATGGAAGTATATAACGACGATGTGGCCATTATTAATCAGCCGTCCAAAAAGCTTGAGGATTTGCTGTTAGTTAAAGTGACTTCGCAGGATGGAGTGTTTGAAAACGATTCCGACTCAGTGGAGATAGATCGAATTCGCTGGACATATGCGATGTTGTCTGGGCTTCTTTTTGATGTAAGTGATGTTGTTAATGATGAATTAACGGATCATCAAAAAATACCGTATATGAGGGATTTTGCTTATGCTTTAAATGATTCGTGTGTTCCATTTAGAGAATTCAGATTATTTGTCAAAAGAGGCGATCTGCAACAAGACGGATCAGCCCTGAATGAAAATGGGCCGTTTGACGCACCAAGATCAGTATCCAAATATGATCCCGAAGAAGATGCTGGAAGTCCATGTGAAAATTCTGGAATTGGTTTTATTAATTTGGATTTGTCTCAAAACGATATTAGTGTGGATTTAATAGAGAGAAACAGTGATAATGTAATAACTGGAATTAATGATTTGTCATTTGCTGTATTTGAGCCTAAGCAAATTATTTCATGTCGAACAGACCGTGCGGTATTTGTTGGAGGTGACTCTTTTGAAGGTCCAGATGAAGGTGAATGTCCGAATGACAATGGCACAACAGTTACCAGACCAGAAACCAACGTCCCTACTGATCTTGAATTAGTAAATTTTGAAGATAATTGCCCACCCAATGTAGAGGTCAACCTTAATTGTTGCTTACCACGCCCCGCTTTGGCTTTGCCAAGAACCTATGATCCGTTTGGCGGAGGAAATGAAGACTTGGCTGGCCCTAATGATGTCACATTTAATTATGATGTGCAGCTATTGTCGTATCTAAGAAGAATAGGTGTAAAAAGATTTAGCAAATGTTCTAATTACTTCGATGGCCGCGAGGATGGTGAAGAAAAGAAAGAGTTTATTAATATATTTGGAGGTTCTCCATCAAGCAAAGAGGGCCAGCCACAAGTAGATCAATTTATAAATGCTGATATCAGTGAAATAAAACAGGAAACATCTATTCATGGCATCCACGGTGATTTCGGTGAGAATTTCAGTGCTTACATAGAAACTTTCTCAATAGACAGACAGAATCCGCTTGCCCTTGACAGGGTTAGAGGGTGCGGTGATGATCCTATTTTCGGTGGGTACAAGAATAAAAATACAGATGTAGATTATAAGGATTATATGGCTAACTTCGATTGCTTGGGCGTCTATCCTGAAACCCCAATAGAATACTTCAATGTTGAGTCTAATAAGATACTTGAAGGTAATATCTCCATAGCATCGAATCCATATTTGAAGAATGGTATTGTCACAACGCCTACATATTTCCATAACAATATTTCGTATAACTTCATAGGCACAGATGCCACTCTGGAATGGTCAAATACGCCAATAGGAGCGATTTCCAAGAAATTGGACGGTGAAAGGTGAAAGCTAATGTCTACAGTATTCGATACGCATATTAGAGAGCTAGGTCGCTTTTTTAGTGACCACTGTAGTAATCAGGCGTTTTATTTCCGGGACAAAGGTGGAGCTTGGGATGCAAGAGCGGCGAGCGTTTTTGTAGGAGATAAGTATACGAATTTATTCCTAAAAGGATATAGTCTTTCATCAAACCTTCAGGGATATAGATATTCCACGCCCTTTTTAGCCGATGGCGACCTGTTGGTTCGCAAAGACAATATAGATGGCAGATCGGTTACCAATAGGCTATCTGAGCCTCTTGCATCTCGTGGAAAAATAGTCAATGCAATATATGGTGCTTTATATCTAAATAACAAGCTGGGCGATTCCAGAGGGATTCCATCAGAAGATATTGATTTTCCCAGAAATTATTTTGGCATTGATGATTCAGCACAGTATACCCTTGATGCATCCAAGGATGACGAAACAGGAACTTTCGTTTTTGATGGAGATGAGTACAATCAAGGAGACTGGGTAAGCTGGATAAAAATAGACGTTACAAATGACACAGGGAAGTCAGGAATAGATAAAAATCGGGATTTTATTAGAATTACGTTTTTGCCCTTCCGTTCCCTTGAGGAACTTGATAAGGAGCTAGATACAGAAACAGACTGTGGAAGTTGTACGTTCTGTGGCTGCTTGGCCACATGGGTCAGTACGTTCGTAGGATACTTCCCCACTGGCATAGGTCTTAGAGCGGATGGTGTACATATGTTTAACGTCATCCATGTTATGAAGAATGAGACAGGGATTATAAACAAAAGCCAGTTAGGAGAAATGGATACCAGATTTGCCAAGTCAAACAGGCTTATTGTGACTAAGTATACAGTGCAGGATGGGAGCGAAGATGAAGAACGTGATCCCGAAACAGAGATAGATGAGAATATAGAGGTTCTTGAGGGAACGTTTATTAAAAATGAGTGGTTTGAAAGATTTAAGGTTTCCGGAAAGAAGCACAGCACCATCATAGACCCTCATGGGACTATTTATATATTTTACGAGAAAAGCAATAATATATCGGTTGCGATGTCAACAGATAGCGGCAATACGTGGTTTGATTTTGATGGGATTATAAGACTAAAATTCGGAGAGGTTGCAAAATACCCTGTTGTGCTATCTAATAAGATAAATGACGAGGCATTTGTATTCTACGTGTTTAATGATTCTTTTTTGTGCGTTAAAAGACTAAAGATGAGTGACTTTATTATAGAAGATGCATTTTTGGATTACGTGCCAATAGTTGACTTTAGCGATGGTGAGATATCTTCTCCCTTCAAGGATGAGTTTGAGGACTTGGGGCTTGAACAATACTCGTTTCAGGGCAAGGTGATAAGAAAGACCCATTCTCATGTTGTTATGGGTAATTTTATGAATAGAACAGAGTTTGATCTTCTGGAAGAGATTGAAGTATCTGTCAATAGAAAGAAGAAGGGTTTATCTCACAGGTTTGAAACTACCGTTCTGCCAAAAAATTTTCATAAAGAATTCAATGAAGATATCAAAAGAATCACATATAACATGTTTATCGATAATAACGGTGCAATTAGGCTGTTTTATTCTTTAAATGAAAATGTGTTCTCATATATTGATAAAAGCTCTTGTGATAACCCTGAAGACTGTAGCTTGGACAAAGGTTGTGATCCAGAGGGGTACACTCCGGCAGATGCCAGTGATTTGGGGTGGAATCTGTTTCAGGTCAGGAAAAGCGATAGGTCTTTGTTATCATGGCCTAAAGTTTTGGAAAATGTTAGTCTTTTCGGAAGACTCAGCCCGTGCGATGATGAATCAGAAGAGCCTTCGGTTCATAGATTTTGTAGAAGCGGCCTAAGTAATGGTTCTTATAAAATGGAATTTGACGTGCTTTACGATCCACATATTAGTTATTTTTATGTAATGGCTACAGCTTTTAATGGATCATTATGGATCAGAAGATGGCAACTGGATACGGTTGCCAGAATTGAGGGATTCAGACCTGATCCTTGCTTTGACAAGTCTTGTTCCACAAGCCTAAAAGATCAATCTTCGGCCAATTTTGTGTATAGAAATTATTTGCATATTAATTCGGATTTGGCTGATATTAACCCAATGACACTGGTCGATAATTTTACTGGAGCTATAGATTCTAAAGTTACTCCAGCTATGTTTTTAACAGATAAGGGAAGGCTGAAACTTTATTACACCAGAAATTCTCAATTGATTTCCATTTCTACCTCTAGCAATCCGACTATAAGATATGTAGACTAAGTTGAGTTTTAGAGGATTTCGCTCATAAAAGAGTAATTAATAATAGATTAGGTTGATTTGATTTATGGTAACTTTGGCGAATAGCTTAAATGCCGGAAAGGTGTCTCTCAGGGTCATTATTGATCCTTATTGTCCATTTCTAAAATACCCTGCTCAAGAATTTGCTGCCGAATTTAACGAATATGCACTTAATACCATTCCAGAGGATGTTAAGAGGCAGGTCAGTTATATTCGAGGAGTTGGTGGAGTTTACTTGAAGGAAAAATATGTGTACATGCATACTTTTCTGGAATCTACCAAATCTGAAGACGAAGACTCCAATGGAACCGCAAACAATGATAGTTCTGGACAGGATCAAAATGCAGATGCCAACAATGGTAAGGCACCTTTAACACCTCAAGTTGTGCCATTGAATTTTTGGATATATTCTCAAGACGCATCTGGTGAAGAGGGCTGCTTGGAACAAGATCAGGCTATTAATGTTGTTCCAAAAGATAGAAGGGCGTATCGAAGAGAACAAACTTTTATTATTACTCCGCATCCTTTAAGGCTGGATACTCCTGATTTATCTAAACTAAATGTCGGTGATCCAGAAGCGGCACAATGGTTATATAGGACTATATATGTCCCACAAGATAACACAGAAACAGGAGAAACCGCAGAGGAGCAAACTACTTGTAAACCCTTGGAAGTTCTTTGTCCCGGTCCTACGAATAGGGCTATAACTTCTGAGAATCCCCTTCATTGGCGTGCCCAGAAAAAGACTCCTCTTTTTAGAGGAGAAGATTTTGTTTTAGAGTTTCATAAAAACACTGAAAAATCAGATGAATCAAGCATTAATACTTCAGGGCAAAAAGCTAAGACAGAATTTGAGTCCATTGCTGAAGATGCTGGCAACTACAGTTATATAGATGTTAATTATCGACCAGCAGGCTTCGAAGGCAAAGATAAGATAGAAAAAGATCGGTCTGAACCTCCTCCTAAAAACAATGGTGTAGTTACATACGAGAAAAGGGTTAAAGAAGGCGACAAAGATACATTCATATATGAAATTGATCCAAAATCAAAAGATCAGTTTAACCTTCATATTCAACCATACATTCTGGTTGAACTTGGATCATCTAATGGTTCCTCTGGAGGCGAGCCGGGATTGACTGCAGAAGAATATCTTGATGAACAAAAATATTTTATTATGATTACTAAAAGTGCAAAGCCCATATTCTTAAGGATTAAGGGTGACACTTCTTTTGTTTTGAGTCAGTATGAACATATTTCTGGTGCTCAATTATTAGGTCAAGATTCTTTTAGAATGAGTATAAGAAATCATTTGGGAAAGATTATTATCACTTTTAAAGGTGCTGAAGGAAGACCTTGGATTATTGACCCTCCTAATATAGCTCAAAACGATTTGCCTATGCTAGTCGTTCCGGGCAGCAAAATGGCGATATGGAGCGGTAAGTGTGCATTCAGCTTTTGCTTCTTTCCATTGAGATATGAGGCAAAAAGTAACTTCACCATGCCCGGAAACTACAAGCAGCATGGCCAGTTGTTGGATTACGCAGCGAGTGATCCTCCAGAGGATGCCAATAATGGTGGCGGCCCTGTGGCCTTATGGGCGGCACAGAATGAAGCTCCCGGAGTTAGCGGATATGTAACGCCTGAGAGTTTGGGATTTGATCCCAAGGGGCCACTATTTACATCAGAGGCCAATGTTATAGACAACGCTAATACAGTTGGAGAGTTTGGTTCTCCCAGGTTTCTGGGAAGAGCCTTGTTAAAGGAGTCCGTATCAGATGCAGATATTAATGATCCAAACATAGAGGCAAGATCGAGGATTGCATTCGGCGTAAAAACCATCAGAACTTTAGGAAATCTATATAAGGTACATCAATTCGTTATTGGATTACGATTAATGTCTGGTGCCCACGCCTTTTTGGAACCCGATAACTCTTCAAATTTTGACAAAGGAACTTTTGTGGTTCCAAATTGTAAAACTCCTGTTCTTGGACAGATCACAATCAGAGCAAATGATCAGGAACCAGCTTGGAGTCCTGCCCCGTTTGATGTTACTAATTACGTCGAATCATTTGCTGACAGTTGGTCAGCAAATGATTATTTCAAAATCGAGCATAACGGAAATATGAGGCTATTGGCCAACAAGGGTTTTCCGGGTACGGAAAATATAATTGCATTAAAAGATAGAGCATTCTATGTAATAGTAGATGTCAAGTATACTTGTCAGCCATCTGATAATGCTTCGGGCATAAATTATGACGGAACTCCTTTGCCTAATATATTAAGGACTAATTTCAGAAAAGGATCAGTTATTGATTATGACGCTGCCATTAGCGGCAAGTTGACTTTAACAGCTACTTTCAATATCGATGATGCACCAGAAGACGGCGATGTTATTAACTTATCAGGCACAGGAACTATTCCAAATATAGATGGTAATTATGAAATTGATAGAAACAGTGTCGTTTCTACAGATGAGGCCGCAGGAACAGTAACAATAGAATTTACTATTGATGCCAGTGTTTCTGTAGATAACTTGGTATTGGGTACTATAACTCTGTTTGATGAGATCGCCACCAACCTGAGAACGTTTAATACAAGATTGTTTACAGGTCTGTGCTTGGGCGGAAAGCTGGTTACGGGAGAGGGTGCAGAGAGACATCTAGACTGTTCTCTTAAAGACTTTATGTACGTTTTAGATAACCAGTTTATGATTAACTCTCCGTTTTTTGATGGAATGAGAGATATTTATGCAGTAAGAGAGTTGCTTAGAATAGCGATGATGAGATCGACATCTGGAGATTTCTTTGGATCAGATAATTTTATGCCTGCAAGAATCCTGCATGAGGCTACAACTAGTCCGTTCGGCAAGGGAAACGGCACAGTATGGGTGACTTTAAATACCGATCCTACTAGATATTCAGTTATGTCTCCATATATTCTTCCGCAGTCTTATGATAGATTAACCGCTGCATATTTCAAGTTTGCTGACGGCTCAAAGATATCCGACAATATTTACGAAATGGCCAAAAAAGCCAGCAAGATTATGTATTTTGATCAGTATGGAGTATTTAGGTTTGAGAATAGAAAGTTCGACAGTAGATTTTTTGAGGGTCTGCCATCGTCTATTTTGGACCCCAACTGGTACTTTACAACACAAAGCGATAGTAAGGGTGTGGGAAGGCTGATGTATAATGCCTCAACCAGAGAGGAACTGGTTTCTGACGTTTACAATGAAATTAAAGTCATGACAAGCACTCCTAATGGAGAAGCCTACATCGGTGCCAATCTTAGCGAACAGAGCCTTTACGGCTCTCCGGGAAGCGTTCCGGGCTGGCTTGGATTTAAAAAGACCTTCCTTCAATTCGACGGTATTTTCGGAAGTAGAGAGTCTTTGCAAAATATGATTGAATATTATTCCAGATTTTTCAATCCACCAAAGGTGATTAATTTCGAATGCTACGGCGTCCCGTGCCGTGCCGGGGACGTAATTCGTGTCCAATTTAAAGGAAATGAGGGTTTTCAGGACTATGTTATATATAATGTTAGCAGCAATATTAAGCCCAGAGAGAATGTTTGGTGGCAGCAAATAGAAGCAGAATGGCTACCCACTTTTAACTTTTAAGGAGGCAAACCGTGCCAATTAGTAGAAAATTTGAGAAGAACTTTATTGATCAACAGATCGGGCTTAACGTATCTGGCAAGGATGGTATCAGAAAAAATGGCATCCGTGACCCAGATCAGTTATTCGGCATGTTTACCGGCGTAGGTGGCGATAAAATTATGGAGCAATCCAGATTGTTATTATATTCCAGATTAACCCTTCCTCCTGCCTCTCAGAGCGGTAGCGGACCAATAGTGGGACAGAGCGTACTTTAAATGGCAGGTTTTACTCCGTTTTATAGATAAAGGAATTATATTCCGAATACAGAATAAGTATAAACCATTAATGGAGTAAAAGTTAAGTTAGGTGATATATGAATTGTGTTTTATGTGATAAAAAAATTGAACGATATATATTTTCTGGACACAAAAAAAGGAATAAGGGATTCTATTGCGATAGAAAGTGTTATTTAGAGCATATTAATAGAGACAAGATTGAAAATAGTAATTATTTTCAAAATATAGATGATGAAAATAAGGCATATTGGCTTGGATTTATAGCCGCAGATGGAAGTCTAAATAAGAACGGCATTTCAATGCAAATTGGATTATCAATTAAAGATAAAAATCATTTAATAAAAATGGGAAAAATATTTGATAAAGAAGTTGTAGATTATGTTTCTAAAAGACATAATAAAAGTCACAAAGCGTGTAGGTTATGCGTTTCTAGTAAAACTAATTGGAACAATCTAAATAGATTAGGAGTGAACGTTAACAAGACTTTTGAAAAAGAAAATAATCTATTTAAAAATATTCCTCAGAAACATGTTAGACATTTTATTAGAGGCTATTTTGATGGAGATGGGTGTATTTATGTTAGTAAGGACAGAAAGAATATATGCACTTTCAGCATGGTAGGAAGCCCGTATTTTATTTATGAGGTTAAATCGTATCTAATAAAAGAATTGGGCCTGTCTGATACTAAATTGGAGAGTAGAGACAATTGTGTTGTTCTAAGATGGACTGGCAGAGTTCAATGTGGTAAGATGCATAAATACCTGTACAAAGATGCAAGCGTTTTTTTAGAAAGAAAGAAGAAAAAATTTGATAGTTGCTTTGTACCCAACAGTAAATCTTCTTTATATCGCGGAGTTTCTTGGCATAAGAATAATAATAAATGGTTGTCATCGTTGCATCACGATGGGAAAAGGTTGAATTTGGGATATTATGACAACGAAAAAGATGCAGCATTAGCTTATGATAGAGCGTTATTGAAATACAATAAACCAAAATATAAGTTAAATTTGGTGGAGTGTAACTAATGGCCGGATTTACTCCGTGGTACCGCCTGGCTTATTTTGATTTCGGTGATAAACTCCGAGAACCTATCAACGTAGACCATGAAATCAATCGCTTCCTTACGATTGACTCGCAGGTGTACGGTCTGTACCAAGTTTTTGGCAGTGGAGTTATAGACGGATGGGAAATATTCGATGCTGGATATTCTCAGCTTGATGGAATTAAGCTTGGTGTATCTGCTGGAACTGGAATTGTAAGGTCTATCGCAGGGGAAACATTTGGTCCTAAGATAATCGCTTCGGTTCCACCAAATACTAGTTTTAATGTATACGCGGTTATCAGAAGAGAACTATCTTCTGCTAGAGAAGTTGATTTTGTTATCAGCACGACAGAGCTTGGCGGAAATGCCATTAAACTTGCAAGCGTTATTTCTGGTAGCAACAGTATTAATGTTGTAAATAATGAGGATAGGCAGTTTTTGCCATTTGAGCAGTCAATACAAGATGCACTCGACAGTCACAAGCACAGAGGAACGCCTTCTAAAATTGACTTAACGAAAGAAGTCAAGAATCAGCTTCACGGTTCTAGAATACACGATATTCCTAGTGACAAAATAGCTAATGGTAAACTCGATCCAAAGGTTTACGCCCCAATAGCACACGCTGACCTTTTGGGGGCTGGAGCCCTAACTCACGGTCAAGTTGATTCATTTGTTACATCCTTGGCAGACCAGTCCAACAGAGAGCTACTGGGCGAACAGGCGTTGTCCAACCATATGAGACAGACGCTATTTTTGAAATACAAATTTGCAGACGTTGATGAAACCCTACAGAACAACATTAATCTCATCCCCGGAATATCGCCTAACTCGTATATTGATTTTGTGAACTCTACAGCAACAATAGACTTAGACTTGCAGTGTATCGTTGGGGCAGTAAAGAGAAATCAACCAGAATATTTCTATACTACCAATTTTGTACTGCCAGCAAGACCCGTAAGCGGGCAGCTTACAAGTGTTCATAGCACTACTGGAACAATTACATTTGGTGTCAACAATGAAAATTCAGTAGATTTTGATGGAGACTACACGACAATTAGCACAGATAAGGTGTTTTCTTTCCCTGAAAGTGCATCTTCTAATCTTAGAGTAGGGATTAAGCTTAACAATACATCAGAAAGAATTGGGCTAGATTATCCTGATACTTTTGGTGATTATATGACACCAATATTCAATAACGTAGTAGATTTTGATTTTGAGAATACTGGTGCTCCAGCTACTTTTCACTTTAAAATACTATTTTACTCAGATGTAGATTTAACTACCCTGATATATACGGCAGATACATCTTCTGACACGGAAGGTTGGAGCTACGGAGAATCAGATGGGGACCAGTTCGTGTTCCCCGGTGGTGGACTAGCGTTGGGAACCAGTGTTTCAAGACAGATATTATGGGACCCAACTGGTGTTGACGAACTAGACTGCGGAGACATATATTACGTTGAGATTCAGTACGACGATGGAGGCGGATTTGACACCTTTTCCGATACTGATTTATTTACCATATTCTGTGAATCTTCTTTTACGGATTATGTAGACTTTAGCTTCACGAACGATACAGGTGTTGATAAAGACTTGCACTTTAGATTGAGATTTTATGAAGATAATGAAAGGACTAATTCGGGATTGGTTCATACTGAGTTTAGCCTTAACACTCCATCAGGGTGGGTCATCGATGACGATGATACTATACCATCTGGAGGTTTTCCTGTGACTAATGGAAATTCCGTTAATGTGGTTAAATTCCCAGATTTATCTAATTTCCAAGTAGGAACTTTATATTTCTTAAGCATAGACGCTTGGGACGGCAGCGATTTTATATCAGAAGTAAATGATTATACTTTTTCTGTAGAGAATACTAATAGTTCCTGCGATAGATTTGCAGGTCTACCACATGTAAAGAATTTTTCAATAACCTTTACGATGGAAGACGACACTAAAGTATTGATTAACGTGAGTAGCTAAAATGCCATTGTTTACAAAGCATTATTCATTACCGACTTGGAGAAGAGGCGAGGTCATAGACCCTGCTGTAGACTTGTCTAGAATGTCTATTATTGACAGTCAGCTTGAGTTGCTGTCAAGAACGATTGGTGATGGTAAAATTTCTGGATGGAGCTTGACTGCGGATTCCAGCACAACAGATAAGGTTCAGTTTAACTTAGCTGCTGG
>Ga0098047_10000737_pt1 | contig 13210 bp, 21 predicted proteins | sample 12_taG_FD_92585 | JGI IMG/M metagenome (GOLD analysis project Ga0098047, IMG submission 92585) | Marine viral communities from the Subarctic Pacific Ocean - 12_ETSP_OMZ_AT15267 metaG | ecosystem: Environmental > Aquatic > Marine > Oceanic | place: Subarctic Pacific Ocean | collected 2015-01-16 | reverse complement strand
TGCAGAATTGCAATGCGGCGCAATTGGAGCCCGGCTACACGTATACTGGTAAGTCTTTTTAGAAGCTGATTTAATTACTTCTAAAACTTCAGTACTCTTTAATGGAGGGTCCATGAATTTAATATTATAACTTTCTACTTTAGCTTGCCAACTATCTGGAAAAGCTTTTCTTGCATAGACAGCCATATTAAATAATCCATTATTCCTAGTTCCTTCAGGAAAACCTTGTTGTGTTAGGATTTGTAAACAAGGCGGACCCTCTTTCAACTCAGAATTAACTTCAATCTTAAGCGATTTTACCTCCTCAAGACTTAATAATTTAGATTCAGCTAACTCTAAGAACTGTTCAGGTGATAGATTATTACCAGAATGAATTGCATATCTTTTAGTATCTTTACAATTAAAATATGGCATATTAATCCAACCACCCACATCCCCTCTTTCAGCTAAGATTTGAATTTGTTTTGGAAATATTTCACAACCACCAAATCCTAGTGTAGATGATAATTCTTCTAATTTAGATTTAACTATTTGAGCTGGTACCCAGTCTTTACAAAAGAGATACAAATGTACACCTCCAGATTTTGATCGACAAGGTATTAAAGGTAATTTTAAATTTTCTAATTTTTTTGATAATTCTTTTAAATTAAGTTCGACATATTCGTCAACATCAACAGCTCCAAATTTAACTTTAGAGTCATCATTAATTGGAATAATACCGAGACCCTTCACACCTGAAAGGTGATCTTTCCAATGTTGTAATGTTACATTCTCTCTGACTGTTATGGCCTTGCCCGTAAGTTTTCCATCGGCACGGGAATCTTTTATTTCGTATGTACCGTGGGCTCGTTCAAGGCCGGCAAAGAGAGAACTAAATCTATTCTCCATGACCGGCCTATCTCCTTAAAAGTCGTTTTTTGGTTTAGTATTATCGTTACTAGGTGGCGCAACTTTAACTTCGTTACTTCTCACACTACCAGCAAACGTTTTTGCCATTTGATACAGATTGGTTTCCTTAACTGGCTCTAACATTGTAATATCCCAGCCGTACCACGATCCCTTATCGTTCTTTTCAGCCACAGTTTTAACTTTATACTTATGACTAAAAGATGCAGGAGTTACCATTGTACCATTTGGATGAGGAACTTTAAGTCCCACCATCATACTGTTCCATCTTCTTGCTTTTTTCAATTGAGTTGAACTCATACTAATTACAGCAGTCTCACTCTGATTGCCGTCTAAAGCAAGAACAAAATTATATGCTGTCTCTACTAATATGTTTCCATTCTCAAGAACTATTTCCCCTCGTTCATTACGAGGTTTAAGAGTAATTTCAGAGCCAGGTAAGTGTTCACCTACATAACCTCCGCCTTTTTCTCTTGGAGTCCACTCAACAAAAGATCTTTTGTAACCACAAGGTAATACAATTAATTCTTTATAAAGTTTACTTCTCACAGTATTAAAGATCATTCCAGGTTTACACCCTTCAATTTCTTCAATCTGAGGACTAGTCTTTTGAATCAACGCAAGAAAAGGAATAGCTAAATCTTGAGCTGTCATTTTCTCAAGACCTATATTAGCGTCTTCTGCAAAATTTATTTTTGCTAAAGCGCCTGTCTTTTTTGTAGCAACTTGATTTGACATGCTATTCTCCTCTCTTTATTTTAGTTGTTTGCCCTATATGTATACCCAACAGATCATGAGGTAGGGCTTTTCCCTTTTCTGTTTGTTCTCTGATAAATGCGCTGAGAGATTGTGGGTGAACAGACTCTCGATCAGTGAAACTAAGTCCTTTAGCATTTAGGAACTCTTTTGTATGTATAGCTAAAGCATCTTCACCTTTTCCAAAGGTAGCTTTAACTTCATTTTTAATTAAATCTGCGTGATTATTTTGTCTTAACCATTTATAAGCTTGATCTTGATTTTTCTTACTTATATGACCGCGATAGATAGGTTTAACTTCTATCTTATCACCATTCTCCATTTCCATTTTAGAGATATTCATTGAAGCAAATTTTGTAGGAAGATCATCCTCTGTTAATCTTCTATAAACTTCTTTCTTTGCTTTTAAGTTTTCTTCTATTTCATCTAGTTGATCTTGAGTATCTTGTATTGTAGCAACTAATTCAGAAACTTCAATCATTTCTTTATTAGTTACTTTTTCTTTATTATCTTTTTCTAATATTACTTTTGTGTTCATGCCGCCCTTCCATATATGTTAGCTTTAACTGGATAATATAATCTCTCTTGTCTGTCCCATTTTAAGAACTGAACTTTTCCATTATTAACATCACTAGCTATTGCGCCAGCTAATGCTATTGCAATTGGATCGCCCATTGTGAGAATATAATCATCGTCATTAAAGTCTTTTAGTTTTTTTCGTAGACGACTAACTGTAGGGGCTGCAGAAAGAACTACATCTCCTGGTGGTAACATTAGAATTAAGTCACCATATTTTTGTGCAGGAAGCACATTTCTATTTGGAACCTCTTGTACTACATATACTGCCATTCTACTCTCTATTCATATATCCTTTGAGTAATCTCAGTCCATTTCCACGGAATTCCCCATATCCATGCCTGAGATAATTCATTGATATTAATTGACACTCTATCACCTTTAATACTTTTGTACACGGAATTAATAATGATCTCACTGTTAATAAGATAGAGTAAATCATTTTTCCGCATAAGAACTTTACAATTTGAACCATGCTTCTTAGCTTCAGCAAAAAATGCAATTTGCGAATTTTGAAATTGAACATTATTTCCTTTTCCAATCTTTAATTCTAACCACACTTGTCTTCCCTTGTGTGTTAAGTGACTGTCCGGTATTCCTGCGCCTATTAGATTTTCTATTCTTAACAAGTGACCTGGTATATTTCGTCTGATTAGTTGCCAAAGTTCTTTCTCGCTCATCTAGTATAATTATATTCTTTTTAACTAAATTAGTAAACATTACTTTGCTTCTCCCCAAGAACGACCTTTTTCAATTGAGACTTTTAAAGGTACTTCTAATTTTACACAATTTTCCATTATGTCTATTACCCATTTAATTGCGGGATTATCAATATGAGAAATATCTAATTCATCATGAACTTGTAAGTGCGGAACTATTTTTAATTCTTTATATAAATCTAACATTGCTTTTTTTGTTAAATCAGCGGAAGCTCCTTGGATTAAAGCATTTAAAGCTTTATGCGTATATGCTCTTCTTAATGGTCGATCTTTCCATATTTCTTCCGCATTTTCTTTTCTTAATGGCATTTCTTTATTTGGCCATTTTAATCTAGAATCAGAAGGTTCCCAAAAATGGAAGTGTCTTTTCCTTCCTAGTAATGTCTTAATTTCGCCACGATATGTTGCTGCCTTACCTGCTTCATGCATAAGCCCCTTAACAAATGGGACTTTTTCATGGTATTTTTCTAGCAGAATTGTGGCATCATTATAATTTAAACCTAACATTTGTCCTAGTTTAAATGTACCCATACCATACATAATTCCTAAATTAATTGTCTTAGCTACTTTCCTTTTAATCCCTGCCATATCAGCAACCATATTATGGAAGTCTGCATCTTTTTCATGGTAAGCTTTACATGCTTCTCTAGAACCTTTAATAGCTCTTAATCTTGCATAATGTACTAACATTCTAGGTTCTTGTTGATTATAATCTAATCTAAACCATGTATTTCCTTCATCAGGTAAAAATAATGATCTTATCAACGGACCCCAGTATTCATCTCTAGCTGGTATCTGTTGTAAGTTAGGATTACTTGAACTAAATCTCCCAGTCCTTGTTCCATCAGAGTCTCTTCTTAATTGATGAAATTGAGCATGGACTCTCCCATTAACATTCATATCTAAACAAACTTTTTTAATAAAATCTCTTCTCATCTTATTTACTTTTCTATACTCAGCAACAGAAGTTAAAAATATTTCTTTACTTGACTCTAAAAAATCTCCAGTGAAGGAAGGATTACCAGCTTGAGTTGAAGGAAACCAAATCTTATTACGTTCACAAACAACTCCTAATTGTTGATTACTCCAAGGTTCAACAGGGAACCCAGCAAAATCTCTTAAAGATTTTAATAATCTAGCTTCTTCTTTTTTATATCTCTTATTTAATTTTTCAGCTTTATTAATATCTATTCTAACTCCTTTAAGTCTCATCTCTAATATTAAAGGAATAAGTTCAGTCTCTAATTTAAAAATCCCCATTAAATCATGTTCTTTAAGTAGAGGTAATTGTTTCTTAAATATCTCTAATGTATTTACAGCATCTATCTCTGCATATTCTCCTACATAATGAGGAGGAAGTTTCCACATCTCTTTTTTAGGATTAATATTATAAGCTTGAGCTGCTGCATTTAATAATGATTCATCTTTTCCTCTTCCTAAATATCTCTCTGAAAGAACTTGAAGAGAATATCCTTCTTTTCTTTCTTCATCAAGAAGGGGTTCAGCTACTTGAATATCATATAGATTACCCTTAACCTCGATCCCAACAGTATGCAACCATTCTAAATCATAAAGAATATTAGCTCCAACTTTATCCATTGGCTTTTTAAATTGTTCTTTAGCCCATTCTAAAACACGATTACGATTAAGATTACCTTCTCCAGCATGACCAAAAGGAAAGTATCCTCTAAATCCTGTATCTGCGGCAACACTAATCCCAATTAAACGACCATCTTTTCTAACTCCTCCCGGACCGTTAGTTAATAAGTTTGGGTCATAAGTCTCACAATCAATTGCGAGAATTCGTGCTCCAGACAAGTCTGGGAAAACCTGTGGTGGAGTCCACTTCGACTGCGGTTTCCAAAGCGGTAGTTGCTGGTTTCCATATTCTATTGGCATTCTTCCATATCCTCTCTGCGTCTATATTTATGTATTCCTCAAGGAAGACGATCTCCTTGCAAGAAGTATTTAATAATAACTTAACACATGTTACACATGGACTTAAGGTAATATAAGCTTTTTCAATTTCTTCAGTATTTGTACACTGAAGGATGGCATTTTGTTCGGCGTGTATTGCTTCACATTTTTCCAAGCCTTCTCCACTTTTGTATTTTGATCCTTCACAAGGATGGTCAGTGCAGTGAACTTGTCCTCTTCCATTGCCATTATACCCTGTGGCGAGCACTCGGCCAATATGATCAACCAAAATACAGCCACACTTACGCCTAACACACGTCCCACGAGTGCTAACGAGTTTAGCCATAGCTAGAAAGTATGTATCTTTACTAGGTCTCTCATTAATTTCCATCAGTAACGAATTCTGGTTTTGGTTTTGGATACTTAATAAGAGTTCCACTGTCTGCTTTATCAATTAACCATTGTGTTAATTCTTTTGGATGGTTGAAGTCATTAATATCAAAAGGTACATAACCTATTGTTTTAGGATTCTCCAATACTTTAATAACTTTCTCATAATCTTTTTCATATAAATGTTGACTTGTAGCATTAAGATAAATATTGCCTAGTGGTAATGCATGGCCGGTTCTATGCTTAAACAAAAGAGAGATAAATGCCGCACACATAGAAAAATTAAATATGTCGAACGGCCAACCTAACCACGCATCACTAGACCTCATTGTATCGATGCAATGAAGTTTATTGTCTCTAACTAGAAATTGAACAGAAATTGTGCAAGGAATATCTTTACTCGGTCTAGGATTAGGTTCCCAAATAGTTGCAACGGCTTGTCTTGTATTCTTATCTTTAATTAATTCATCTACTATATAAGTAAATTGTCTTATTAACATCGGCCCATAAGCCCCGTTAAAGAAATAACCATCATCTGAAAATGTTGTAATTAATTTAGAATACTGAGCAATCATTCCAACAGTATTTCTTCCTGTTAATATGAATGCAGCTTCAGCAGGCATAAATTTATACATATCTGTGTCCTTACATCTTTCTTCACATGTAACTATAGGTTGTGTCATATCAACACATGTTGAATGATTTAAGATTTCATAGGTTTCTAATCCTCTTGGGTCTATATTTTTCTTATTTTTTAATATAGCAGCAAGGGTTCTTATCCATTCGTCATTGGCAGTATATCCGTTTAACATAATACTCCTTTTAGGTCCTCTACTATAGCATGATTTTTGCTTCCATTAAACCGTTTATAGTGCGATGGATGCCGCATAATTTCATCAGGTTCTATTTTCTTCTGTTTTAATGCATTTAAAGCATTCTTTCCTAGTGCAATTATATTAATACCTCGTTCTTTTGCTAATTTAGCATATTTTAAATCAATCTTGCCATCTTTATCATAAGCGTTAGTCCACATATAATCTCTTTCTTTAATCCATAAATCATTGAGAGCTTCTGTGAAATATAATGAGGAATTTCCATATTCGAAAAATGGCCAAAATATGTCCCTGTATTTAGGGTTTACTCTATCACCTACAAACATATACTTAGCAAACTTAGAATGACCTAGTACATTATGTTCAAAAGGAGACAACGCATCTTGAAATTGACTCTCTCTCATTTCAGTTGCAACATGCATAACTAAATCTAAAAATGTATCTAAGTGAGCTCCCCATCTTTCGATAGTATAGGGAATATAATAAGGAATATCTTTAACTCCTCCAGATAAGATTAGCTTATCAATGTAATTACCCTTGTCTTTATGGTTTAAATCTCCATAATATAATTTGTAATATAAATCACATAAGGCTTCAATGTTCTCATACATCTCATCTCGAACCTCTTTCATTTTAGTGTGTCGATCTAATGTATTTTGATCAGGTAAACATAGTAAATAAATAACTCCATATTTAAGAGCTAACCTTTCATGAAACCTTCCTTGTAACGGCCATGCACTTGTATTTCTATATACACTAGCATAACAAGCTTCACTTGGCCACCAGCGATCAATAATAACATTGTGAGTCATTGCCCATTTACTAGCTAATTTCATAACAGCTGTGTGGTAATCAAATATCTTATCTTTCCATCGATAAGTGTTATGAATATATTTTGTATTAGGAAATTTCCTCATAAATTCTTTAGCAATAGTTGTTTTACCTACTGCATCTGGACCGTCTAAAACTATTATTTGCATAAATCTTTTAAATTTGGTGGTTTCCAACCTAATGGTTTAATAATATCAATTGGAGATCTTTTAGTTGCACATCTAACTTTCTTCATATTAGCTTTATGAACACGTTTCCATGCTTCATTAAAATCAAATCCACTTAAATAAGCAGTTCCTATTGCTACATAAACTATATCTACTAAAGCATCTAATGTTCCTTCTAACTGACCCGTATGTATAGCTTTAGATAATTCTTCTAACTCTTCAAACTGATGTCTATATCTAGCAACAGCTACAGGATAGTCTAATTTCCTAGGAGGACCTGAGTATCCTAGTTTAAATTTCTTATGGAACGCGACTATGTCTTTATATAATCCCGAACGCAGTCGACGCACTTTGTTATTTCTCGCCATCTCTCTGAACTTCCTAATCGTTTTTCTATTTTAGTTATTAAAGGAAATTGTCTTTCCTCTAGTGTTAATTTACCTACATACTGAGTTTCCCATAAACAATTTCTTGATTGAGCAGGAAACATTGGAGCAAAGATAGTTGCTAAATAATTTGTGTCGTAATATTCCCTTAATTTTGTGTACATAATATTCCAATCTATATATTTTAATAATTTATGCTCATAATCTTTAATAGAAGCAAACGTTCCCCACTTGTTTAGTATCTTATAACCCATTTCCTCGAGCAGCGAACCAAAGGCCTCATACGTCATTTCATTAACATGATTATTAGCAGCTCCAACCTTCTCATCCCAGCATGGAGTTGAGAACCATGAGATAGACTTTCTTCTTAAAAATTTAGGTAAGTGCTGTAAGATTTCTATTGCTTTAAGTGGTTCAACATGTTCTAAGACCTCGAAGCATATACTGTAGTTATATAATGTAGAGATAACAGGTGTTACTTTACAAAAGTCAGTTCCAGAAACTAAATTAGGTTTAAATTTCGTATTCTTAAACATCTCAGGAACTTCCATCTTGTTATACTCAATTCCTAAGTAATGCTCTGGTGCCATTCTCATAGTCATAAGCATTCTAGCTAGTGGTATATCTTTACCACAACCAATATCTAAGATACTTGCTGTTTTATATCGTGATTTTAGATTGAGATACTTTGCGATATGTGTCCATCGTAAACAATGGGCAATATAGTCCCTGTGTAAAAAACCTCGCTCTTCGGCTTGGTCTATACTTAAATGCGTATTATCAATCTCTTTTCCTCTTGCGTTTGCCATGGTACTCCTCTCTGTTAGTCAGGCTGTTTTCGTACTTCTATAATTCCTCTTTTAGTTAATAAACCTTGGTAATAAGCTAAAATTCTATTTGCACCACCACGTTGTTTAGTTCTAATCGTGTTCTGCATTTCACCTAATAACTCTAATCTTTTTATTGCACCAAACTTTTTAAGTATCTTAGCAATACCTAATGCTTGTTTAGGTAAGCGAGTATCTAGGTTACGTTGATTAATATCTAAATCGTAATTAGCGTCTTTAAATATGTATGTCCATTTTTCTTTAGTTCTCATCGTATCTCTAATCTAGGGTGGGTTAACTCTCGCGCTCCCACCCCGTTGATTTAATTGTCGACAGGATTTGGAATAACTCCCTGTATCCTGTCTTTAATATATTATAAATAATTTTAAAAGTAAACGGAATATTTAATTTTTTCGCAAATATAGCCGATATACCGCCATTTCTTCCCGTCTTTAACTAGTAAATGTTTATTCATATTCTCATAATATTTTGTAACAATATGTGATCGATCGCATTCCTTAACTTTTAAATTAAAAGAATAGATCGGAGAGTTTGTTGTAAAGTCCTCGGTCCATGACACTAGGAGTATTACCATCACAAATTTCATCTCTCAACGGTCCACCTTGTCTTGGTAAGCTTTGACTTAAAGTAATCGTATTTTGCATCACTTTCCATATACATAATATAATCCTCTTCACCGGCTCTGTCTTTTGTAAAAGCGTTCTTTTTAAAAGCATTATCAAAAGCGTCTTGCGAATCTTCTGCATGCTTTTCTGATACCCTTATTTCTGCATCCGTCATTTTATCCTTTCTATAATATGTGTCTTAATATCTTTTTCTGTACTTATAATGGTTAAGACATTTGTCCCGCTATAAGCTTTCGAGTAAACGTTCTGACTTATTGCTACACTAGAGCCACTCATTAACAGAGCGAACTCTGAACAATGCGTCAGTAATAATAATGACACTAGGCATAGAACTTTAATTACCAATGCCTTGACCACTATAAAATTTTCTCCAATATTTGTCATAGTGTATTAAATATAATTCCTCGGCTCTTTTTCCTCGTTCATGTACATTTGGATAGTAAGGTTTCATACGTCTTCTGAACTCTTCTACTAACCATCTCTTAGAACGATGTCTTGCTTCAAGCATCCTATTTATCACGCAATTCCAGAATTTAATACTATCGTAACCGGAATAAGTTCTTGTATGAGAATGGTGTCTTACATAAAAGCATCCTGTAAATGGACTTACAATTTCAACATCTTTATAACCAGTGGGAACTAATAACAATTCCACAACTGATTGAATTTTGCCTAATCGTTCTATTTTATAACCAGTCCCTCTAAGCATCTTGTTGAGTTGCCAGATACATAAACCAGCATCTGTTGTTCTACGCTCATGGAACCTCGGTTTCGTCTTATATTGACGATCTGTTTTTTTAACTAGATCAACCATTATAGTTTTCCGTTAGCAATCACAACTTTCCTTGAAAGCTCTTTATAAGTAAAGCAATTATGTTTTTCGTCAGTTGATTTATATCTTGAGTCGTGGCCAAAATCTATTTTTGCTTCATTTAATTGTGCCTCAGTAATTATTTGGCCCTTTCTTAAGTAAGTAAGTCCAGGCTCAAGTATGATATATTGTTTTTTCATTTTTCTTCTCTCTTTCTGTTATTATAATAGTATCATGGTTTAATTCCGTTTTAAACGGATTAAATGTTAATATAACGGAATAATTTGGTCCATAGTATCTATCATAAAAGGTTTAAATCGTTAACCTATGGTCTCCTATGGAGCGCCAATAGTTACGATTCTTGACACGATAGTGCGATTAACCCAAATATTGCGGCGAGCCATAACATCCACATATCATCATACATAAATATCGTATAACATAATTCTGCCATAATTCCTTTCTTTTAAAAGGGGACCCGAAGATCCCCTTCTAACTCTATGTTACTGTTGTGCGAATTGCACAGCAGACTCTAATGCGCGTCTCTTTAACGCGGCTTTTTGACCTAGCCATACTGATGTCATCGTGGCATCCCTGTCTCGTCCTGATTGGTGATCGAGATAATAAGTGACAGCATTTAAAGCTTGCCACCAAGTATTTCTCGCGACCGTCGAACCCGGTTGAGTAAGAATAACGTTACTCAAAGTTTCCAGTGTTCGGCTAAACATCTCAGGCGTTGGATTCGACTCGTTTTTAAGAGATGGCTGAAACAACATAATCCAATATTTCCACAGATTTTTATCTGTATACTCTTTGGAAGATAATAGTTCAGCTTGCTCTTTGAATGTTTCCATTCTGTTGTGAGCCAATCCGAGTGCGTGTTCAGCTCTAAACTGAACGCTAGCATCAAATTCCTGAATGTGAGGCATTCGGAACTCGGATTTACTGCTATCCAGTGCCATCGTCAAAGTATTCTGACATACGACACGAATAGGAGTCCACAGGATCTTTAACGACTGACCCCAAATATGCGGGTGATAACAAAGCAGATATGAATCTACTTTATCCTTTCCCTTAATGGAGAATGACTCAGAAGTCTTCGCTAATACGAATATTCTACGTCCCCCGTCAAGTGAACCCGCAGTTTCAAGAGTCATATCTCCTGATTCTGTGAACTTTTTAAAGAATCCAAGCGCTTGTCTGTTCTGCACAGGAACGTACTGATGACCACATGGACTTAACTCCTTACCATCCGAACCACGAACTAAGACGAAATAAGAATCGGATTTTTCACCCGTAACTGGGTTCTGAAATGGAACTTTATCGACTTTCCAATTCAAACCAGCAACTAACTCCATTTGTTCAGGAGTTATATCCTCTCCGACCTTGTGTCCGAGACCGTGCCAAGGAACTTGTCCAGCATAAGCCATTGTTTCTACGTTTGCGACCATACGCTTTGTCCTCTCTGTTTGTTTAACGAATCAAGTAGCCAATATATCCTAAGAAGAACATAAAAGCTACAGGTATACCAATTATAGCTAGATAAAATAGATATTCTTTCATATTTTACCTCATAATTAATATAATTCTAGATATATCATGAATATAACCCGTTTAAAACAGAATATTATTAACGGTCCAATAATTCCGTGAGCCCTAATATATAAGACCAATAATGGAGATTAAGTAAGAATACCAATGGTTTTTTGGCATCTGCTTAGTATAGTTATTAGTATATTGGTAACTTTAGCCTGTTTTTTCTAAAAAAAAGTTCAAAAATTCCCTTATAGTACTAAATTACGTCAATAAGAATTACGAATATTAGTACTCCGTAGATGAATATTAAATTCATCGCTATTAACCAGTTAGGCATCGTTCCTCCTTGTTTGTGCGTCAACTCTTTGTATACTAGCGTTGTCTCGTTTGATCCGTTCTTTCTTTTCTTCCTCAGTTTCTTTTGGATCGGGTTGCGTTAGAATAGTCTCCATCTTTATAAATAATTGTACATGTTCTTCAAATCTGTCTAATTGCTGTTTTTCGTTATCAGACGTAGATTTATGCTCCTTAATTAGTTTTACTACTCGTCCTAAGAAGTGTGACATATTTCCTACTTTCTTATTATGTTTATTGTTCTTGTTGGAATTACGACAGTTTTGTCGCATTGATCACAACATTGTCCGTCTTTAATAGGCGCTGCATTTGCTCCTAAACCAGTATACGCTTTGTCGCAAATAACGCAAAGTTTATATTCTGGAGATGTCTTTAAGATAGCTTGTTCTTTAACATCTATTATTTTAACAGATTTATCGAAACAAAAATTGTCGAAATTTTCAACTCTTGTAAAATCGATATCTGAAATTTCATCGGATATATTATATTCGACAGTAATTTCAATCTTCTTTCTTATCTTCATTAGATAACTCCGTTTCTTTTATATTATATTTAACGTTATAATCAATAACTGTTCCTAGTAATCCAACAGAAGCCTCCATAGATAATCCGTCGTATACTATATCTTCGTCATCTCCAGTATCAATAATTGCGATAACTTTTATTTTCATAGAAGCCTCCATTTGTTAACTCTTTATATATATTATTTTAAATTTTTATTGATTTAAACAGACAAATTGAACGAGAATACATTATTCCGATCGTACTTTTACTACATCAGTCTCATGCATATCGTAGCTTTACAAAAAAAGCGAGTGAGCTTTCGCCCACCCGCTTCTTATTTTTATGCATTCACAGCTTGCGACATCTCAACTTCTGGCGTAATTTCTTCAGATTTCATGTGTAGAAATCCATCAGAAATCATGTTCGCGCGATAGTAAGAGAAAATTCTCCAACTAGATTGACGAGTTTTTAAATTCCCGTCTTTTTTCGCTTGCTCAACTAATTTTTTCAAATCAGCTTCTGCGAACTCAGAAATCCCACTTTTCAAAATTACATCAAAAATTTGAGTAATTTGAGGTGTTAACTTCTGCTTCAGAGTTGATTCATCTAGAGTGAATGAATAAAATCTATTAGATTTTTTCATTTGTTACTCCATTTATTAAATCAACGATTATATTTTTTTTATATAATCATTTCTATTAGGCACTGGTTTATCTGATTTGTAAACAAATAAATTTAATTTTTTAGTAACAAAATATTACGAATTATTACAACGGATAATTCAATTAATAATCAAAATGAATCAAATAACACTACTCTCTACTTATCAAATTTTAAATAAATAAATTTTTTAAATTTGCGTTATTGAACGAGGATCGTAGCTAAAGAGAAAAACGTTTTTTCTCCCACAAAATATTTCAATATGTTACGGCCCGGGCCCGCGCCTCCACGCCCGCGAAATATATACATGCATGTTGCGTACTCTGGTGAGGGGCTTTTTCACTAACGGATAAATAGAAATAACAAACGGATAAACAATAAAGTGACACT
>Ga0098047_10000729_pt1 | contig 13241 bp, 15 predicted proteins | sample 12_taG_FD_92585 | JGI IMG/M metagenome (GOLD analysis project Ga0098047, IMG submission 92585) | Marine viral communities from the Subarctic Pacific Ocean - 12_ETSP_OMZ_AT15267 metaG | ecosystem: Environmental > Aquatic > Marine > Oceanic | place: Subarctic Pacific Ocean | collected 2015-01-16 | reverse complement strand
TTCTATAGCTAAAACAAGTACACATCAAAAACCAGATATGTATATATTTTTAAGTATAGAATATAGAGATAAAAATAAACTAATTCCAAAAGCTGTTTGGTTATTGGGATGGATATCTAAAGAAGATTTTTATAAAAAAGCTAAATTTTTAACAAAAGGTACTATAGATTTAGATAATAATCATGTAGTATCACAAGATAAATATAATATCCAAATATGGAGATTAAAAGATATATTAAAAAAAGAATTTCAAACTAATGATGATATAGATTGGAATTGAATTTAAGGAGTAGAAATGGCAAAGATAGACGTACATTTAGGTTTTACATTTAAAGTTGGGAATGCAAACAGTAATCAATATAGCAGAGTTGATGTTACAATTGGCGATGTTGATAGCGATTTACCTATAGAAGAACAACTAGATAAAAGTAAAGAAACTATAGATAAGGTTTGGGAAGAAGTAAGAAGCCAAGTTGATAGTAAAGTAGATCAAATTCTAGACGAAACAAGCTCATGATAGACCCCAAAGAAACTGAAATTACAAGAGCAGAAGTTTTACATTCCCTTTTAGCTGAAAGAGAAAGACAAGATAGTCTGTGGGGAGACCAAACTAAAAATTCAGATGTTAAATGGTTAAATATTACTTCTAGAATAGTACATAAAATGTATGACATTGTTGATGATGATGACTCCCAAGATATTTTATATTCAGAAGTCATACAAGGAGCTTCCTTATTAATGGCTTGGGCCGAATATATAAGAAAAAGAAATTCAAAAAAGGAATAGAATGGATAATGATAAATTATTTGAACGATTACAAAAAGCAAATCCTAAAATAGATTTAAAAATAGGAGATGATAATGTATTTGAGTATGAAAGAATTTCTTTTGGAGTACCCAAACTAGATAAACTAGTAGGTGGAGGTATACCAAAGAAAAGATTTAGTATGTTATTAGGACAAACTAATGTTGGAAAGTCTTTTTTAGCTTCCCAATTAGTAGCTAATGTTCAAAAAGATGGGGGGTCAGCAGTATGGATTGATACTGAACAATCTTTTGACCCTATATGGAATGAGAAAAATGGAGTTGATACAAGTAAAATTATAGTTCTTCAACCTGCAAATGGAGAAGAAGGGCTTAATTTAACTAGTTCAGCTTTGCAGGAAGGTGTAGATATTGTAGTAATAGATAGTTTTGCTGGTTTAGTTCCTGCAGCAGTTCAAGATGAAGAGTTTGGATATAATCCAATGGCGTGGCAAGCAAGGTTTTTAAATTCAGCTTTACCTAAACTATTAACACATTTAAAACATGGGTCAGCTTTAGTAGCAATAAATCAATTAAGAAGTAATGTAGGCAGAGTAACCTATAATAATATGCCCGGTGGGATAGGACAACAGTTCTATTCTCATTTACAATTAGAAATTAGAAGATCAGGTTGGATAGAAGGGGAAAATAAAAAGAAAATAGGATTTGATATGGAAATAAGATTAAAGAAAACTAAACAAGGTGGAGATGATTGGGACTCAATTACATTACCTTATAAAGTAGGTGGGGGAATCGATCAAATAGAAGTTACTATTAATGAAGCCTTAGAGAAAGACCTAATAACAAAAGGAGGGTCTTGGTATGTATACAAGGGGAAAAGGATTCACGGAAAGAATAACGTAAGACAGTATTTTGTAGATAATCCAGATATGTTAGAAGAATTAACTAAGGGAGTAAGTAATGACTTATTATCATAAAGATTACACTTCCCAAGAAAAAACTTTTGCTAAATGTATAGAAGAATTTGGTCTTCGTTATCAAACTCAATATTCTTTTCCACCTTATATAGTCGACTTTTATATACCAGAAGTTCAATTAGTAATTGAAGCAGATGGAATGTTTGGGCATTTGAAGAAAGCAGATGCGAAAAGAGATGCTAATTTACTAAATAACTATGGAAAAGAAATAAGAAAAGTATTTCACATCTCGGAAACGAGTAAAATTAAAATAATACCCTTAATAGAACAAATTTTAAATGAGATAGAGGAGGAAGATCATGTCAGGAATTAGACAAATAGGAGCTAAAAGACCAAGATTATCTAATCAAGATAGGTGGCTTTTAAAGTCAATGGATAATTTATTATCTTCGGATAAAGTTTTTGGTAAAAAAGGAGTGTTTTACCCATCAATGATATCTAATGCTTGTGATAGATATGTTTATTTATCTTATAATGGGATATTACCAGCTCAATCAATAACAGGAAATTTACAAAGAATATTTGATAATGGAAATTATTTAGAGTATAGAATAAATAAATATTTTGAGAAGCTTGGAATAGTCAGAAAAAGAGAAGTTCCACTTAAATTAGAAACTCCAAACATATCAGGAAGATTAGACTTTATTATAACTCATCCAGAATATCATGAAGTTATAGTAGAATTAAAATCTATTAACACTAGAAATTTTGATTTATTAAAAGTTGCTCCGAAAGAAGATCATATGATTCAAATACAAATCTATCTGAATTTAGCAGCTTATGATCATGGAATTGTTTTATATGAAAATAAAAATGATCAAAAATTGAAAGCTTTTAAAGTTGATAAAGACCCAAAAATGTGGGATAATATATTAGAAAGATTATTTAAAATAATGAGCATGACAAGAATACCTGAAAAATGTACAGGAGAATCTTATTGCCAATGCAAATTAGTAAAATAAGGAGGGATAAATGTCACCTGTAAAAACATTAGGAAAAATATCTAGATATGTAGATGGTTTACCTATACCAAGACTATCTTTTGAGGAAGTTTTTAAATCAGAAGAAGGGGAAGAAAGACCAAAACTTCAAATAACTAAATTAGTAGAGCTAAATGATGAAGAGTTGGAAACAACTTTATATCATTATGGAGCAGGTAAAGCTTTTCTAGAGTCTGAATTATCAGATATAGAATCTAAAACAGCTTTAGTAGAAGATATGTTTAATGATTCATTTGCTACTACATCTTATGAAATAGTAGAAAAAAGAGAAAGAGAAGGTCTGAAAAAACTTACTAGAGATGAGATAAAAGGAGCAGTCCTTTCAGTATCATCACATCTAGTAGAATTAAAAGAACAATTACGAGAAGGTAAAGCTAGACAAATATTAGTAGAAGGAGAGTTAAAATCATATTCTTCTTTGTATAATGCAATATCTAGGGTTATTACATTAAGAACTCATGATAAAAAGGAGTATAATAGATAATGGATGTTTCTGAATTTATACATGAATGGGATGACTACACAGTTATAGAATTAATAGATGATTTATCTAAAACTGTAAGTGGTATGAAATACGCTGCTTACAAAGAAGATGCTGATTTAATGCTAGACATTATTTCAGAAGCACAAATTTGTTTAGAAGCTTTAGAATCTGTAATGTTAGATAGACCCAATACTAATCAAGAATGAAAAATTTTATAGGAATTGATTGTTCAAGCAAAGCTATACATTCTGTATGGTTAGGAAATGGGGGATCAATATTAAAGAAAATAAAATGGGAACATAAGTCTAAGGAGTTTGAAGAGAGATTTATTAACTTTGTGTCAGACTTTGATGCTTATTTAAGTACAATAAATATAGAGGCACAGGCAGCTGTAGAGGCAGCTATATTTATCCAAAATCCTAAGTCTACTATATCTTTAGCTTCGGTAGTAGGATGTGTGAAATATCTCTGTTATAAGTATGGAATTAATTGCAGACCGATAGATAATACAAAATGGAAAAAAGATATTATAGGCAAAGGAAATGCCTCTAAATTAGAAATAAAAGCTTTCGCTGAAAAACATTGGGGAGAGACTTTTGAAGAACAGGATTTTGCAGATGCAGCCTGTATAGCATTATGGATAAAAAGAAAGTTCGAGTTGGAGAAAATTAATGGACAAGAAAAGCAAGAAGACAAAAAAAGAAGAGTTACCAAAGGATAGTTTACCTGAAGGGGTTACACAAGAAGATTTATTTAAACGATATGGAAAATTAGTTTGGTGTGATTTCAACGATTGTTTTTGGAATTCAAGACCTGAAGGATTAAAAAGAACTGTAGGAAGTGTTTTAAATAATAAATATTACAAACCTTTAGGAAGCAAAGATGAATCTTGGGTTGGAATTTGTGGAAGACCGAATGAGATAGCCATTAGATTTCAAAGAAGAATTACAACAGGAGGAGCTAAACAAGAATTTCCAATCTGTTTTGTACCAGCTAAAAATGGTAAAACAGGTCATATAGACTTCGCAAAAATGTTACAACCAGATGGGTCCCCTTATGGTGGAAGTTTGAACTCTCAAGCTGTACACCCAGAAGAACACTTAAATTATGATATGGATTATTAAAGGAAATTATAGATGCCAAAAGTATTACCTCAAAAAATAAAATCAACAGCTTATCAATTGTATATGCAAGGACTACCTATAAATGAAGTATATGAAGAATTAGTTAAAAAATATCCAAAAGAAAAATTCGTAAGATCAACAATTTATTCTTGGCCCAAAGCTCATAGATGGCATGAAGATAAAACTGAAGTTAGAATAAAAACTAAAGAAAACATTATAGAATCTGAAGGGCAAAGAATAGCTAGATTGCAAACAGAGCATTTAGATGAGTACGAAAAAATGAGGCAAAAAGCTGCCTCAGAAATGGAAGGATTAGAATTTAATTCAGGAGAAGGAGCAGCTAAAGTTTTAGATATGGGGATACAAGGACAAAGAAAAGTCATGGAAGGAATGATTAATATTAATTTTGTACAAGAAATTTTAGGTGTTTTAGTAGAAGAAATAGAAGATAAAGACTTATTAGGTAAAATTAGTTTAAGATTAAAAGGTATTATACAGGAGAATGAAAATGCAAAAAAATAAAAAGATAAATGAAGAACTAACTACTTATACAGATGCTTTTGATAGACTAGCAGATGGATTAATTTCTACAGATGGAAGAAGATATATAGGAGATTTTCATTCCTTTTTAAGAGATGTTTGGGCACAAAGTTTTGATCATCCAGAATATTTTGATGCTTGGCATATAGGAGTATTAGCTGACGATATAGAAAGATGTTTAGAAGAACAAAAAAATTATGTAGCAGTACTCCCAAGATTCCATTTTAAATCTACTATTTTAGGGCATGCTTTTAGTGTGTGGAGATTATTAAAAGCTAAAAGAGATGCTTCTGTTTTATATTTATCTTATAGCGATGGAATGGCTAGATACCATTTATCAGAAATAAATAAATCAGTTCAAAGAAACCCTATATTAAAACAATGGATGGTCAATAGATCACCGAAAGCAGATTTTTCCTTTAGATATTATATAGATAAAAATCCTATGGAAATTATGCATGGAGGATTATTTTCATTTAAAAGGGGTATGCATGTTAATGGAGCTTTGATAGCTGATGACGTATTAAGAGACCCTGAAAATCCTTTAAACATGGGGCAAATAACTAAAGTAGAAGAGCATTTTATGACTGAATCTCTTTTCATCCCATTAAAGGGAGTCCCTGTTATTGTGTTAGGAACTCCAATGATGCCCGGAGATTTATTAAGCAAACTACAAGATGATGAAAGATTTGAATCTAGAGTATTACCTGCTTTAGACCCCACTCCAAAAAGAAGGGTCTTAATGCCTGAATTATATAATGAAGATTGGTTATTAGAACAACAAAAAGCAAGACCCAAATCCTTTGCTTCAGAGTTTTTATTACAACCACACTTTTCTACTGAATCTTATTTTGAAGAAGACCAAATTACTGCTTGTGAAGACGAAAAATTAGTGAATTTATCGTATAATAAGAAATACGACAAGTCTGTAGACGAGCAAATATTTGGAGGGTTTGATGTCGGTAAGAAGAGACACCCCTCTCATTTAGTTTTATTTAGCAGAATAGGGGATAACATAAAGCAAATTCATTCCTCCTTTTTAGATGGTTGGAATTACACAGATCAAATAGATTATTTGAATGAAGTTGCAGACAATTATAAACTTGAAAATGGTTATGTAGATAATACTAGAGGAGAGTTAGAAGATAGAGGATTGAGTAGAATTTGGAGAGCTATGTCGTTTACTAGAAAGTCTAAAAATACAATGGCTCAAATCTTTGAAAAATTTATAGTATCAGGAAACTTAAGGTTAATAAAAGATGAGAGACAGAAGCAGCAAATAATCTCAGTTAATAATGAGTTAAAAGCTCCTGAAACCCCATTGGGTCATGGAGATGCTTTCTTTTCAATAGCTATGGCTTTACAAGCTATACATGAAACAGGAGAATACAAATACGAAACTTTGGGAGGGCTTGAAGATTGGAGAGATGCTGTATCGCCTGATGAATCTCCCAAACAAAAAGAACACGCTATACTTGAAAAATTAAAATTTGAAGGGGACAACAAAGACGTTCTAAATGGAGATATTGAACCATTAAATCCTAATTGTAAGGAGTCAGTCTGTAGACCAGAATTTTGGGTTCAAGAAAATAAATTATGTTTATATTGCAGTTACAGAGGATAAGGAGTAAAAATGGATAATATAACAACATCTCTTAATGAACAAACAGAAACAATTGAAGAGTCTGAATCTGAATTAACTGAACAGGCTGAAGTAGTATTAAACCACAGGTATTATTTAAAAGATATTGATGGAGAAGTTATTGAAAATAATTTTAAATTATTCAGAAGAGTGGCAAAAGCTATATCTTCTATAGAAAAGGGGTATAAAATATTACCTGTAGAAGCAACTTTATTAGAAAAAGATTTTTATTCTATGCTATCAAATTTAGAATTCATTCCTAACTCACCTACATTAATGAATGCAGGAACAGAGCAAGGTACATTATCAGCTTGTTTTGTACTTCCATTAGAAGATTCTATGGAAGATATAATGAAAACAGCTCATGATATAGCTATGGTTCAAAAATATGGTGGTGGTACAGGATTTGCTCTTTCAAAGTTAAGACCAAAAGGAGATAGAATAAAAACTACTCATGGAATTGCTTGTGGGCCTATAGCTGTTTTAAGAACCTTATCTCAAGTATCTTCTATGATAACTCAAGGAGGTAAAAGAGATGGGGCAAATATGGCAATAATGGCTATATCACACCCTGATATTGAAGAGTTTATTTCTTGTAAGGCTGTAGAAGGCGATATACATAATTTTAATATTTCTGTTGGTGTAGATACCAAGTTTATGGAAGCTGTAAAAAATAATACTAGTTATCCATTAGTTAATCCAAACACTAAACAAATTACTAAATGGATAGATGCAAGAGAGATATTCAGTAAAATAGTTGATGGAGCTTGGAGAAATGGAGAACCCGGTATGATTTTCTTAGATCGAGTCAATAAAGATAATGTTATTATAGATACTCATGGTGAAATGATTGCAACGAATCCTTGTGGAGAACAACCACTTTTAAGTAACGAAAGTTGTAATTTAGGTTCAATAAACTTAGCTAAATTTTATATAGATACTGAAGGTAATTGGCAAAATAAAATAGATTGGGATAATTTGAAAAGAGTTACTGCTTCAGCTACTCATTTTTTAGATAATGTAATTGACGCAAATAAATATGCTACTAAAGATATAGAAGAAATGACAAAGGCTACTCGAAAAATCGGTTTAGGTGTCATGGGATTTGCTGATCTATTAATTCAATTACGAATTCCTTATGATACAAAATTAGCTAGAGAAGTTGGAGAATCTCTAATGCAATTCATTAGAGAAGAAGCTGATATTTATTCAAGACATTTGGCTAACCTTAGAGGAGTATATCCTTCAGGGGAAGACAAAGACGAATATAGAAATGCTTGTAGAATGACAGTAGCTCCTACAGGAACTATTTCTATGATTGCAGGATGTTCTAGTGGAATAGAACCTACTTTTGCATTAGTTTGGAAGAAAGCTAATATATTAGAAGGTAAAACTTTATATTATTCTAACAAATATTTTGAAGAAGATGCAAAAGAACATGGATTTTATTCCGAAGATTTAATGGAATATTTATCAAAGGGAAATTCTTTACAAGATAGAGACGAAGTTCCACAATGGGTAAAAGAAGTATATATCACTTCCCCTGAAATTTCACCTGAAGCTCATGTGTTAATGCAGTCAGCCTTTCAAAAATCTGTTGATTCAGGTATATCAAAGACAATTAATTTTCCTAATGAAGCTACTAGAGAAGATGTTCAAGAAGCTTATCTATTAGCATGGGAGACAGGTTGTAAAGGTATAACTGTTTATAGGGCTGGTAGTAGAGAAAAAGAAGTATTAGTTAAAGGAACGGACAAGAAAGAAGAACCTATCGTATGTTGTGATTCTCCTAATATAGTAGAAGAATCTGGTTGTGAAACTTGTAAATCATGTGGTTGGAGTCTTTGTCACGTTGCATAAAAAGTTAATAAGTTTAGTATAATAAAGATAGGAGATTAGTATGGCAATAGGAAATTTGCTTAGAGATAGAGAAATTCAGTATGTAGCTGTGAAAGATGAAACCACACAAACGTGGAGAATTTTAGATACATGGCATGAGGCATTAAAGAATTTCGATCCAGATGACGATGTACCTGATGATAGTGCAGCAGTTAATGTTCTAACAGAAGGACAATTTTTAGCTATAGTAAAAGAAGCAGCTAGATTGGGAGTTTTACAAAATGTAAATCTTTCTAATGTAGAAGATGTAGAAGAATTAGAAAATCAAGTTTTAGATTTAGAAAAAGAAATATCAGATTTAAAGTCTGAAATAACTAAAAATGAAACAGAAAAAAGTATTTTAAAGCAAGAACCTACATCTGAAAGTTTTATGATAAAAAAATTAGCTATGAACAATATCATGAAACTTGCAGCTATAGACGATGTAAATAATCTTGCATTATAAAAGGTGTAAAATATGGCAAAATTAGGTGATTACCTTCCAGAGGTACCTCAATTAGTTAATCAAATGACTGAATTCAATTCGCAATTGAATTTATTACAATTAATGAAAGCGAATTCAGAGACTTCGACAGCCCCAACATTAGGTCTTGATCATGTAGTAAATACATGGGTCAGACATCAAATGGCTTATAGACAACAATTAGTAATGGATATACAAACTATTACTTATTCAGTTGCTGAAATAAGGTCTCCATTAGGACATATAACTAGTGAAGTGTTTAGAAGGGGAGTAAAACTTATTCCAAAAGTTAAAAATCCAAGCATGGATGAGAAAAAGAGATTAGAGAAATTACTTCTAGACTGTAATATTTTTGACCAGACTTTAGAAGAAGTATTTAGACAGGTTCATTATGATATAAATTGTATAGATGATGGCTTTGTTTATATAGTTAAAGAGTATAAATCTGATGAGAATAATAAACTTACTTCTAGAGTTAAAGAAATAAGAAGATTAAATCCAGCTTTAGTAGAATTTGATTTAGATACTGCTGGATTACCTAAAAATGCTCATTTCATATGCCCAATGCATAGAGAAGAAGTAAATGAAAAACCCGGTGACTGTGGTGTTTCTGGTTGTGATCATGTATTATGGCCAGCTATGTATAAATATTATCATAGAAACCAACATATATATTTATTTGATGGGGAAGTTATTCATGTTTCTAAGTTCTCTCCATCAGAAACATATGGTTGGTCGCCTATATTAACTATATTTGAAAAGGCTTTAACCCTTATAGGTATGGATAAAAATATTTACAGGTATTTTTTCGAGAGAAAAATGCCAGCTTCTATGGTAATGGTAACAACAGATGACCCAGAAAGTTTAAGAAGGGAAAGATCACATATAGCAGCCCAAACTAGAATAGACCCTAACTATATACCTATGGTAGCTGTATCTTCTAGAAACAATAGAGGTAGAGTTGATATGGTTAGGTTATTCCATACCCTACAAGAAATGGATTACTTACCTGTTAGACAGGAAATAAGAGAAAGAGTAGCTGCAATGTGGGGGGTTACTCCTGCATGGCAAGGAACTCCTGATGCTTTCGGTGGTTTATCAACTCAAACCCAACAATTAGTTGTTATGGGTCGTGTCGTTGAAGCAGATCAGAGATTATTTCATGAAAAAATTATTCCTTTACTTCTAGATGCCTTATCTGTAGAAGATTGGACTATTAAATTAGAACAACCTGAAGAAAAAGCTGAAGCCACTAGAATAAGTTTTGCTCAACAAAGAGCTCAAATAGCTAATCAGTTTTTACAAATGGGCTTTGATGTTAAATTAAAACAGAACGATGTTCCAATAGATGAAGCTGAGTTTATAATAGCAGGAGACCCTGTTCCAACAGCAAGAATGCAAGGAGAACAAACAGCTATGGCTTTAGAACAACAGAAAGAACAAGCTGAACAGATGAAATTGCAACAGGAACAGATGGCTGAAGGTGGAGAAGAAGGTATAGAAGAAGGTGTAGAAGAAGGTGGGGAAGAGATGGAAAAGTCTTTAAATATAGATGAAGAAGCTATAAAGACAGCTGTAGAGAAAGCTTTTACTCCTGATTTTCATGCTAAAGGCCCTGATAAAGAAAGAGATATAGATAAATGGGCTAAAAAAAGAGAGGAGAAAGCTGAAAATAGAGCTTATGGTTTTAAAGATTTGGGAGGAAACCCAAAGAATTATCAAAAATCTTGGGTAGAAGATTTATCAGAGCAAGGATTTTCGTCTCCAATAATTAAATCTGTAACAGATGATGGTTCTCAGATGTGGTTCTCTCAAAATAATGTAGATTATGTAGCTTCACTATCTCCTTCAGGGATAGTAAATGTAGAGAAAGCTTCTTTCACTCCATCAATTCCTTCAGTTTCATATAATCCAACAGGTTCAAATACTAGAAATAATAAAGATCGTAAATCTAATTCTTACCCAGATGAAAATGATGAGGAAGATTAACAATGCCTATTAAGAGAACTGATAAAGGGTGGTATTGGGGAAGTAAGGGCCCTTTTAAATCTAAAAGGAAAGCCCAAAAAGTTGCTCAAGCAGCCTATGCTTCAGGATATCAGAAGAGTTTTCAAAAAGGAAACATCACTAAAGTATTAGAGAGTATATTATATGATTTAAGAAAAGAGAATGGAGGATTTAATGGGGGTAGTGGGACAGTTTTTACTTCAACTAATGCAGGAATTTTCACTCCCACTTATGGTGATTCAAAATCTACTCAAAAACGAAAGAAGAACATTGAAGCTAAAAAAAGAGGGCATGAGTTAGTAAGTGGTAAAAAAACATCAGGAGTAGAAAAACTTCAAAGATGGATGTCAGGTAAATCACCTGTAAAAAAGATAAAAAAAGATGCTCCATTATCCAAAGCAACTCTTACAGGAAGTACTTCAGGATATCAAACCCAACCTGTAAATAATATTATGCGAATAGATTGGCAAAAACCACACAAAGGTATGATTAGACATAAAGAAAATGACGATCCTAAATTTATAGAAAGAGATGGGAAAGATGAAAAAGAACAAGATTTATCTGTAATAGAACAAAATGATTTTCAAAGAAAGGTAACTGAAATGGATGAAGATAATAAACGAAAAACTAGAGGAAGGGATACAACAGAGTTGGATAGTGAAGCTTCTGCGACTGCAGCAGCAATGCAATTTTCAAAACAACCTAATAAGTTTGGTAATCCCCAAGATGATGAATTATTAAGAGGGTCTAAAAAAGATAAAGAAAACAAAACAAAGTTTGAATTATCAAAGAATACTACTTTACAAAAAATAGATAAAGTGATAGAATTAAATGAAACTGAAGATATAGACATGTTAACTGCAATTTCAAAAGTATTTTTAAAACATGAAGAGTAAAGTTTTATCAAAACAGTTATGCCCTAAATGTGAAGGCAAAATGTTTACAAATCAAGATTACGATTTACAATGTTTATATTGTGGAAAAATTTTAGTATTAAAGATTAGGAGAGAATATGATTCCAGAACAGGCAAAATCAGAGATAATAAGAAAACACGCAATGGGGGAGACTTGGACAGCCATAAGGAATTGGTTAGAAGAGGAGTACGGAGTGAGGGTTCACAGAACAACCATTTCAAGATGGCACGCAAAAGAGGTTTATTCAAGACCTATTAACGAAGAAGAGGAAATAGAACTTGAAATAAATCTATCCGAAGATGATAGAATAAAACTAGATAAAAAAGTTCTTACTCATAAAGCTGAAGCTACATACTTTAAAAAGATGTATGAAAAAGTTTTAAAAGAGAATACAAGAATTGATCTTATTATAGATACCATTAGAGATTATGCTCCTGCGTTTAAAAGCCAACCCAAAATTAAATATACAAAGCCTAAAGGGAAGGTACGAGGAAGAAGTCCTGTAACAGCTATTGCTCCTTTGACTGATACTCATGTTGGAGATGTTGTTCATGCAGATCAAATGTTAGGATTGAATTCTTATGATATAGATATCTTTAATAGAAGATTATATGGGTGGGCTGAACAAGTATTAAACCTAACTAACTTTCAAAGAACTCATACAGAAGTCACTCATTTAGTAGTCCCAATGCTTGGGGATATGATTAGTGGGGATATACATGATGAATTAGCTAGAACAAATGCAGATAATAATCTAGGTCAAATGATTAGAGGAGCCAATTTAATAGCCCAAGCTTTAATGTCTTTAGCTCCACATTACGAAGAGATAAAAGTACCTTGTGTTGTAGGTAATCATGGTCGTATGACTAGGAAAATACCTGCAAAAGACAAGTATTTAGATTGGGATTATATGTTATATCAATGGGTAGCTTCGTTTTGTAGGAATCAAAAGAATATAAAATTTGAAATACCGAAAAGTTTTGCTCATATCTTTGAAGCAGTTAATAGAAAATTTCTTATTTTACATGGGGATTCTATAAGTGGGTCAGGAAGTTTAGTGGGATTAATGAATTCTGCTGTTAAACTTAGAGGGGTATTGCAATATAGAAAAGGTTTGGAAGAAGAAGTATCTAAATTAAATATAGATAGTGCTGCTCCAATAGGATATGATTTTGATACTGTTATGATGGGGCATTTCCATAGAGTAGATGAGATAGATATTGGTACAGGAGAGATGTTTATATGTGGAACTATGAAAGGTGGGGATGAATATGCCTTAAACAGACTCCATTTAATATCTAAACCTAAACAAATCATCACTTGGTGGCATCCTAAATATGGATATCTCAGTAAAAATATTATATATTTAAACCGATATGATTCAAGTGAAGAAGCTTTTGAAGATGTTTTACCTGATATTTGGGC
>Ga0098047_10000728_pt1 | contig 13243 bp, 13 predicted proteins | sample 12_taG_FD_92585 | JGI IMG/M metagenome (GOLD analysis project Ga0098047, IMG submission 92585) | Marine viral communities from the Subarctic Pacific Ocean - 12_ETSP_OMZ_AT15267 metaG | ecosystem: Environmental > Aquatic > Marine > Oceanic | place: Subarctic Pacific Ocean | collected 2015-01-16 | reverse complement strand
TGAAGATGCTTTTACTATTATCTTAACTAAAGATGAATTTCTAAAGTACTTTTTTGAGGATTTGGAACTACCTAATATGGTAAAAGTGTTCCTTGATAAATTAAAGAGAGTTAAGTTTAAGAGAGCAGGATATTCAAGTGATGGTAATCCTAGTAAATTAAATATCGTAAAATCATTTACTAAATCGCTAGGTCGTAGAACAGGTGTATCAGCTGTATTGAAAAAAAAGCTTGAGAAACTTGAAGAAGAGTTAAAAAGTGCTAAAGACGAAGATAAGAAGGAAATTGAAGCTAAGATTGAGAAAGTTAAAAAGCAACTCAAAACTATACCTTTCCTCGATACAGTAGATTTAAAGTACAATAACTTTAACCCTCAACCAACACCTTCATCTAAAGCAGTTATGTTCTGTATTATGGATGTTTCAGCATCCATGTCTAAACATCATAAATCCATGGCTAAAAGATTTTATACATTATTGTATTTATTCTTAATGAAAGCTTATGAAGATGTAGATGTAATCTTTATACGACATCATACAGAGCCTAAAGAGGTGACTGAGCAAGAGTTTTTCGAAGGAAGAGAGACAGGTGGTACTATGGTAGCTCCAGCTTTAGAGTTAACCTCAAAAATTATAGATGAGAGATATAGTGAAGGGTGGAATGTATATTGCTGTCAAGCTTCAGATGGAGATGTTTGGGGTACAGCTGATGCAATCGAATCTAGAAAGATAATTAGAAATAAACTATTAGACAAGCTTCAGTATATGGCATATGTTGAAATCAGCGAAGATGCAGGTGATTCAAATACTGATTTATGGGATGCGTATAAAGAGCTTCCACAGTTTGTGGATAATTTTCAAATGACTAAGTTATGGCAGCCAAGAGAGATCTGGCCAGTATTTAAAAAATTATTTAAGAAAAAAGTTAAATAATGGGTTATACAAAAAAACAATATAGAGAAATGTTTAGCAGACCTGATTGGGATATTGAAGTCCTAGAAGCTGCTGATGTAATAATAGGTAAGGTAGCTAAGGAGTATTTAAACTTAGATATATACCCTAATCAATTTGAGATTGTAACAGCTGAGCAATTATTGGATGTATACTCTTCAATTGGATTGCCTACAAATTACCCTCATTGGAAGTTTGGTAAAGATTTTATGGGAAATCAATCCAAATATAAGAGAGGGCAGATGGGACTGAGTTATGAGCTTGTAATAAATTCCAACCCGTGCATATCATATAACTTGGAGGATAATACGCTTTGTATGATGATGTTGGTAATGGCTCACGCCGCGCAAGGTCATAATTCATTCTTTAAAAATAATTACATGTTTAAGCAATGGACAGATGCTGAAGGTATAGTTGATTATATGGTATTTGCTCGTGATTATATTCTTAAATGTGAAGAAAAGTATGGTCCTGATGAAGTTGAATGGACATTAGATGCATGCCATACTATTCAGAGATATGGTATTGATAAGTACGTTCACCCTCCAAAGATGACTGCTAAGAAAGAAAAAGAAAGACTTAAAAAGGCCCTTAAATGGGATGATGAAAATTATAACGATCTCTGGAAGACAGTACCTCAAAAACTTGTAACGGAAGAAAGCGAAGGTAGAGGAGTTAGTAGTCTAGCTGATCCTCAAGAGAATATTTTGTTTTTTATAGAAAAAAATGCACCTACACTACCTCAATGGAAGAGGGAATTGGTCCGAATAGTACGCAAGGTAGCTCAATATTTTTATCCTCAATCACAAACAAAGATGATTAACGAAGGGTGGGCTACATTTAGTCACTATATGATTATTAATAAAATGCATGATGAAGGATATTTACCTGACGGATTTATGCTTGAGTTTTTCAAATCACACTCTGCAGTAATTTATCAACCTGAATATAACTCAAAATACTTCAGTGGATTGAATCCATATACCCTAGGATTTAACATATTCATGGATATTAAGCGTATATGTGAAGATCCAACCGAAGAAGATAAAGAGTGGTTCCCTAATTTAATTGGAAAAGATTGGTTAGAAGAGTGTACATTTGCAATGGAAAACTTTAGAGATGATAGTTTTGTTCAACAATACCTTTCCCCTAAAGTAATGAGAGATATGAAGCTATTCTCTATTATGGATGATGAGGATGATACTCATTTTGAGGTTACTTCAATCCATAATAATACAGGGTATAAGAAAATTAGAGAAGCTCTATCAAGACAATATAATAGAGGATTCTATACGCCTAATATCCAAGTTACAGATGTGGACACATACGGAGATAGAACGCTTACGTTAACGCATTTCGTAGATAATGATAGGACCTTGAATTTAGGTGTAGAGCGAGAGGTTCTAGAGTATATAGAAGAACTTTGGGGCTTTGATGTTATACTAACTACGGTAGGAGAGTCGGATGATTTTCGACACGAATTCGGAGAATAACCTGTAAAATAGTTGCCTCCCTGAGATATTCTTCTTATATTAAGGTATAGAAGTTAAAGTTTAAGATATGGTTATAAAGTGTAAAAAAACAGGAAAAGACGTAACGTCTGAAGTTTTAAAAATGTTAGAGAAAGGGTTTAATGTTCGAACAGTAAAGTCGACAGAGCCTGGAAGAGTTCAAACTACAAATTCTAAATAAATAAGTTATGCATAAGACAGATAAAGAAGCGTTATTAGGATTATCAGTATTAATTGGAGCAGTAGTATTGTTTAGTGCAACACTGTGGTTTCATAACATGATAGTAGCATGAATCAAGTATTAATCGGATTTCTACTATTTACTGTAGGCCAGTTAATGATTTGGTTTCAAACCAACTCTCAGTTCTTATCACATTGGTGCAAAGAGCATCCATGGATATTAGCAACATGTGGACTTCCCATATCATATATTTTAATTAAAGCTACAACATATGTAGTTCACGGATTCGATGGCTTATTATGGCCAGGTCGATTTATAGGATTCGGATCAGGTATGATAGTTATGGCTGCATGTACTTGGTATTTTATGGGAGAGGGATTAAGTACAAAAACGTTAATAAGCTTAATATTAGCAACAACACTAATATTAATACAAATTTTATGGAAGTAGAGTTTTTTATATGAACTATATTTCTTATATTTACAACTGTAAAGTTGATTGACCGATATTTATTACAGTAACAAATGGCAATTAACAATTAATAATTAAAAACTAAGGAGTAAACAATGGCAATTGATTTAAACGCTATTCGCAAGAAATTAACTAACTTGCAATCCCAAACGGGAAAACAAAACAATCTATGGAAGCCTGAACCAGGTAAACAAACAATCCGTATCGTACCTTATCAATTTAACAAAGATAATCCATTCCAGGAATTATACTTTCACTACAATCTAGGGAAGAGGACCTATTTATCACCTGTAACATTTGGTAAAGCAGACCCTGTAGTAGAGTTTTGCGAGCAGCTTAAGGCTACTGGTAATAAAGAAGACTGGCAAATGGCTCGTAAGATGGAGCCGAAAATGAGAACTTATGTTCCTGTTATCGTTCGTGGTCAAGAGTCTGAAGGTGTTAAGTTCTGGGGATTCGGTAAAACTGTTTATCAAGAGTTATTAAGCATTATCTCTGATCCAGATTATGGTGATATTACTGATCCAGTAAATGGTAGAGATGTTTCAGTAGAATTTACAGCTGCTGAAGGAGCAGGGTCTTACCCTAAAACAGCAATTCGCGTTAAGCCGAATCAAACAGCTGCTACAGGTGATAAGAATATCGCTGACGGTATCATGAATGGTCAAAAGAATATCACTGAAATCTTTAAAGAGGTATCGTATGATGATCTTAAAGCTGCATTAGGTGAATGGTTAGATCCAGAGTCAAGCGAGGCTGAAGCTCAACCTCAAGCTACTGCAACTGCAACATCAGGAGCAGGTAAAGTTGATGATGTAAACCAAGCGTTTGACGAATTGTTTAACTCGTAAGGTTTTATATGGCTAAGAGTGAAAGAGATGAGTTAGCATCTGTGCTAGCTGACAGTTTAAACAAAAAATTCAAAGACTATAAAGTTGCTTACTTTCTTGATGGTTCTGAAGATACACCCACTGATTTAACAGAGTGGATATCCACAGGATCCTCTATGCTAGACCTTGCAATTGCGAATCGTCCTAATGGAGGAATACCAGTTGGTAGAATTACTGAAATAACTGGTCTAGAGGGTAGTGGGAAATCATTACTTGCTGCACATCTATTGGCGAACACGCAAAAGCAAGGCGGCTTAGCGGTATTTATTGATACTGAGAATGCTATGAACGAAGAGTTCTTACGCTGCATTGGTGTTAATGTGCAGGATATGTTATATATTCAGTTAGAGACTGTTGAAGATATATTTGAAGTTATTGAGAATATTATCATGAAAGTGCGAGAATCTAGTAAAGATCGATTAGTATCTATCGTAGTAGATTCAGTGGCTGGAGCAACAACTGCTGTCGAGAGTGAAGCAGATTATAGTAAAGATGGTTGGGCTACTTCTAAAGCAATTGTATTATCAAAAGCAATGCGTAAGATAACTCAATTAGTCGGTCGTAATAGAGTTGCGTTAGTATTCACAAATCAATTAAGACAAAAACTAGGTGTTATGTTTGGAGATCCATGGACAACATCTGGTGGGAAAGCTATTGCATTCCATTCAAGCTGTAGATTGAGATTAAAATCAATGGGACAGATTAAAGCTAAAGTAAACGGTGTTGACGAAACTATTGGAGTGAAAACTCAAGCACAAGTTGTTAAGAATAGGATGGGACCACCGCTAAGAAAGGCTGAATTTGAAATCTACTTCGATTCTGGAGTTGATGATTTTGGAGGATGGCTTAAGGTTATGAAAGCTCAAAAACTGGTAGCGTCCGGAGGTGCATGGTATACATACACAGACGGAACTGGAAAAGCTCATAAATTCTTATCTAAAGATTTTCAAAAACTGATGGAAGCACATCCAGAAGTAAAAGCTGAAATATACACTAAAATATGCAATGCATTAATCATGGAGTATAAGTCAGATGATCTTGGAATAGATGATATTGAGATTAGTTCAGAACCGATACCAGAAGGGTAAATGAGTACGTGGATGTGTAGTGGAGCCGCACGGATATGTAATATTAGTTAGAGTGTAATGCTTGTTATTATAAAGCTGAAACCAATGTGTGCTTGAGAGCGCCTTAGAGTACACTAGAAAATATAATAAACTAATAGCTCATCAAGCAGGGGTCTTAATCGATCCCTGCTTTTTTAAAGGAAGTTATGAAGAAAGATTATTTTAAGATGTTCGACAATTTGAAAGAAGGTGAAGTGACGCCTAGTGAGCCTAATGATAAAGTTCTTATCATAGATGGATTAAATACTTTTATACGGAGTTTTGCTGTATCACCTGTAACGAATGATAATGGAGTACATGTTGGAGGTATATCTGGATTCTTACTATCAATAGGATATGCTATAAAGATGCTACAGCCTACCCGTGTTATTATATGCTTTGATGGTAAAGGCGGTAGTCAACGGAGACGAAAGCTATTTCCGGATTATAAAGCGAATAGAATGGTTCGTACAAAGCTTAATCGAACTAACTCATTTGTAGACAAAGATTCAGAAGATCAGAATATGAGAATGCAGTTAGGTAGATTAATTCAGTATCTAGAGTTATTACCTGTTCAATTAATAGCACCTCAAAATATTGAAGCAGATGATTCCATAGCGTATCTATCAAAACAAGTGTTAACAGATAGTAAAATATTTATAATGTCATCAGATAAAGATTTTATACAACTCGTGGATGATAGGATTGCAGTTTGGTCACCTACAAAGAAGAAGTTGTATTTTAAAGATGGTGTTGCTGAAGATTATAAAGTACCTGCGCATAATTACTTACTATATAGAACACTAACAGGTGATAAATCAGATAATATTCCTGGTATTAGAGGTACAGGTATTAAAACGCTACAAAAGCGATTGCCTACATTATTTAGCGATAAGCATTTAACTATAGATGATATAGTAAGTGAGTGTGGGGACTCTGACATTAAGGTTTTACAAGCTATACGTGAGAATAGAGATGTTTTAGAGATGAACTACAAGCTAATGCAATTACATGAAGTGGACATTAGTGGCAGTACCAAGCTTAAGATTTTAAACGTGGCAGACAATAGCATACCTAGGTTAAACCCAATGCAATTTAAGGTAATGGTGTTAGAGGATAGTTTAGGAGGAGCGTTTCGTAATTTAGAGTTTTGGATGCGTGAGAGATTTACAGTATTAGATGCGCAAGCAGATTTATTTAATAAAAGTTGCAATACTAAATAAGTATTCATATATTTAGCCTATGAGTGATACATTTCAAATATACGGTTACAATTTTCAGGTAAAGCTACTATCCGCTTTATTTAAAGATAAACCATTTTTACAACAGATAACAGATATCTTAGACTCTGAGTTTTTTGAATCTGAAGCAAATAAGTGGATAGTACAATCTATTAAAGAATATTTTAATGAGTATAAAACATCACCAACATTAGATGTGATGAAGGTTAAAATTGATACGATAGATAATGACATATTAAAGGCGTCTGTTATAGATACCTTAAAAGAAGTTGTTAGGAATTTCGACGGAGAGGATGTTGACTTTGTTAAAGATGAAACTTTAAAATTCTGCAAAAATCAAAAATTAAAATCTGCAATTGTGGACTCTGTAGAGTTATTACAGCGTGGTGACTACGACGGTATAAAGTTTCGTATCGATGATGCCATGAAAGCAGGTAGTGATAGAGATATCGGTCATGAGTATATGGTTGATATAGATGATCGGTTTAGTGAAACAACACGTCAAACAACACCTACGGGATGGGATGCGGTAGATGATTTAATGGATGGTGGATTAGGGCCCGGTGAATTAGGAGTATTTGTAGCTCCAGCTGGGATCGGTAAATCTTGGGGACTTGTTAATGCTGCAGCAAGCGCGGTGAGAGCTGGTAAAACGGTAATCCATTATACATTAGAGTTAAACGGAGCATATGTTGGATTGAGATTCGATTCTGTATTCACAGGTATAGCTGCACAAAATTTAAAGTTTTATCAAGACAATATTAAAGAGAAAGTTGATGAGTTAGACGGAGATTTAATTATAAAATATTTCCCTACAAAAACAGCAACTGTGAATACATTAAAAGCTCACTTAGATAGATGTACTATGCTAGGTAAGAAGCCTGATCTAGTTATTGTAGATTACGCTGATCTACTACGTGGTACAGGTAAAGAAATTAGGCATGAGTTAGGTAATATTTATGAAGATTTAAGAGGGATGGCTGGAGAGTATGAATTGCCAATATGGACAGCATCACAAGCAAATAGGTCAGCATTAGATGATGATGTCATCGGTGCAGAGAAAATTGCAGAATCATATTCAAAGATAATGACGGCGGATTTTGTAATATCACTATCTAGAAAGATTGAAGATAAGATAGCAGGTACAGGAAGATTTCACGTTATTAAAAATAGATTTGGACCAGATGGTATAACATTCCCTAGTAAGATGAATATGTCAAACGGTCAAATACAGATATTCGAGCAAGCATCTGTGCAAGGTAAGAGTGCACAAGGTCAAATGGACCAAGGATCTGAAGCGATGAGAAAGAGATTAGCAAACAAGTATAAAGAAGTACAGCCACCTGCAGAAAAGTCAAAAGATCCATTTGAGAATCTACAGTGATATACGTATATACTGATAATTATTATTACACCAAAAAAAAATAAGTAACAACCAATCAAAAGGGAACAGCCAATGGAATTATCCAGCCAGATTCTATCAGACGTAACAGTCTATATGAAGTATGCAAAATATATTCCTGAGTTATCAAGACGAGAGACTTGGGAAGAGTTAGTAACACGAAACAAAAATATGCATGTAAAGAAATATCCTAAATTAAAGGATGAAATTTCAGAAGTATATAAGTTGGTGTATGATAAGAAGATCTTGCCGTCGATGAGATCAATGCAATTTGGTGGTAAGCCAATTGAAGTAGCTCCTAATAGAATCTATAACTGTGCTTTTATGCCTATAAGTCACATCGACTCATTCGCTGAATGTATGTTCTTACTACTAGGAGGAACAGGTGTTGGATTTTCTGTACAACGTCAACATGTTGATGAGTTGCCAGCTATTCAACAGCCATATCCTAAAAGAGCTAGACGGTTCCTAATCGGTGATTCAATTGAGGGCTGGGCAGATGCAGTAAAAGTTCTTATGAAGTCATATATGAATGGAGGCGGAAGTAGAATTGAATTCGATTATTCTGACATCAGACATAAGGGTGCACAATTAGTAACATCAGGTGGAAAAGCTCCAGGTCCACAGCCACTTAAAGAGTGCTTGTTAAAGATTGAAGGAATATTGAGGGAGAAAGAAAATGGGGAAAAACTCACGACTTTGGAAGCGCATGATATTGTGTGTTATATTGCTGATGCCGTTCTCGCTGGTGGTATTAGGCGTGCTGCACTTATTTCGCTATTTAATGCAGATGATGACGAAATGATTTCATGTAAAGCAGGTGATTGGTGGGAAACTAATCCACAGAGAGGTCGAGCTAATAACTCTGCAGTACTAATGCGTCATAAAATTACCAAAGAGTTTTTTATGGATGTGTGGAAACGCGTTGAATTATCTGGAGCTGGAGAGCCTGGTATATATTTTAGTAATGATAAGGATTGGGGTACTAATCCATGCTGTGAAATTGCATTAAGGCCATTTCAATTCTGTAATCTATGCGAAGTTAATGTATCTAATATAGAGTCTCAAGAAGATTTAAATGCGAGAGTTAAAGCAGCTGCATTTGTAGGTACTCTACAAGCTGGTTATACAAACTTCCACTACTTACGTCCTGTATGGCAAGACACTACAGAGAAAGATGCGCTGATCGGTATATCAATGACAGGTATCGGATCCGGAGCTGTATTAGAATATGATATGTCTGAAGCAGCTGAGGTAGTTAAGAAAGAGAATGCTAGAGTAGCAAAAGTAATAGGAATAAGAAAATCAGCAAGATGTACTACAGTGAAACCAGCTGGAACAACATCATTAACGCTAGGGACATCATCTGGTATTCACGCGTGGCATAACGATTACTATGTTAGACGTATTCGTGTAGGTAAGAATGAGTCAATCTATCCATACTTACTAGAAAATCATCCTGAGTTAATCGATGATGAGTACTTTAGACCTCATGATACTGCAGTTATTGAGATACCGCAGAAAGCACCTGCTGGGTCTATATTAAGAACAGAAACACCATTTCAGTTACTAGACAGAGTTAAGAAAGTTGCAACAGAATGGGTAAAATCAGGTCATAGGACTGGAAATAATACGCATAATGTATCAGCAACAATTTCATTGAGAGAGGATGAGTGGGAAGCGGCTGGTGAGTGGATGTGGGAAAACAAAAACTCATATAACGGGCTATCTGTTTTACCATATGATGGAGGTACATATGTACAAAGTCCATTCGAGGATATTACAGAAGCGGAATATAATGAGATGATGAAATCACTAACAGATATAGATTTATCAAATATTGTAGAATTGCAGGATGATACCAACTTAACAGGTGAGTTAGCTTGTGCTGGTGGAAGTTGTGAGATTAGGTAAAATGTGTTGGATTGAGAAATTATATTATGGATTTCCTATATAGTAGGAATAATAAGTAAATTATTTGGCGATCTAAAATATTTTTCTTATATTGTTATAAATTATAAAGAGGAACTGTTATGGCGAAATACCAGTCAACAAAATTATTCGAAAACTATTCAGTAGCAATTAGGCAGTGGCGAGCTCAACACTCTCACTGTCAGCTGCTACATGGATATGCTTTAAAGTTTAAAGTGTGGTTTGAGGCAAATGATATAACTAATAATGATGGTTTAGATGAAATGAACTGGATTGTAGATTATGGTGGATTTAAAGATGCACCTATAGGAAACGGGTTAAAATCATGGATGAGTGATATGTGGGATCATACTACGTTAATTGAGAAAGATGATCCGCAATTAGAGACGTTTACATATCTAGAGGAACTAGGACTATGTAAGTTAGTTGTAATGGATAAAATGGGTGCAGAGAGTTGCGCTAAATTAGTATTCGATCACTTTAATAAACGATTAGCATTAACTGATGGTGGTAGATGTAAAGTTGTTAAAGTAGAATGTTTTGAGAATGATAATAATTCATCAATTTATACGGAGTAGTTATGAAGATTAGTCACGAAGTACCTAAGGAGTTATTTGAGCAGAGTCTACTGTTTAATGATTATGATTATGCATTAGTTCATTTATTTGATGAAGATCCAGAGTACCTACAGTTCTATAAGAATTGTGTAAATAATAATAGACATGTATTACTTGATAATAGTATTTTTGAATTAGGTGAAGCATATGATAACGACTCATTTGCTAAATGGGTTCAAGAGTTAAAACCTACTGAATATATTATTCCTGATGCTTTAGAGAATTTAGAAAAGACATGCGATCAAGCTAAAGATTGGTTTGATAAATACTCCGACCTACCAGGTGGTAAAATAGGTGTTGTACAAGGTAAGAATTACTTCCAATTCGTAGATTGCTACCAGTACTTAGATAGGTTAGGTGTCGATAAGATCGCAATATCATTCGACTACTCTTGGTATGAACAAATTGCACCTCATCCTAATAAGTATATGTCATGGATGATTGGTAGAGCCACTCTACTTACGAGACTATTAAGTGATGGTGTCATAAACAAGAGTAAGCCACATCACTTACTTGGAGTAGGGCTTCCTGTTGAAGGTTGGTTGTATAAAGAGTTCGATTGGATTGAATCAGTTGATACTAGTAATCCGATTGTTCATGGTATTAAAGGTATTAAGTATGATTATGCAGGTTTATCAAGTAAAGAATCAATTAAGCTTGTAGATTTGTTAAATGTAGATATAAGTAGAGAGCAGTTGTATGATATTAATCACAACATAAACTACTTTAAGAGTTATTGGAAGTAAATAAAAGTTTTATGCATGGGAAGAGATAATAGACCTTGGATTGCAATGTTTAGCCAAACAGGTAGTGAGATAGCTAATATTGCAGAAACAGTAAAAAGGTGGCCAGATTTAATTATTGTTAATGAGCGCAATATTGATCGTACTATAGATAGTAGGCTACAAGGTAAGAATGTTGTATTTGTACCTAACAGGCCTACAGAGCAAGATTTGAAAAATCTGTGGTCAACATATGAGTCACCAGTTATAACACTTCACGGATGGTTAAGAATTATTCCTCCTAACCTATGCAATGAATATCAAATATATAACGGACATCCTGGATTAATAACAAAATATCCAGAGCTAAAAGGAAAAGATCCTCAGATTCGAGCTATACAGGGGTATTATGATATAGCAGGCTGTGTACTACATGAAGTAACAGCTGGTGTAGATGAAGGTAGAGTATTATTAGAGCAGAATTTTAGTATGATCGGGTTGGATGAACGAGAAACTTTTCGTATATTTAGTAAAACGTCTTTATCGTTATGGATAGAGTTTTTAAAAGAGAAATTATGAAGATAGCATTTACAGGAGCGCAAGGTACAGGTAAGACAACATTGCTAAATGAATTAAAGCAAATGTTTCCGTACTCACCAGATAGTTACATGGGAGCTCAATACACATTCATCGATGAGATAACACGTAATATGTTAAAGCATGGATTATCAATTAACGAGAAAGGTACAGATGTAACGCAATTATTGATAATGAATAGTCACCTTAAAAATGTATTAGCAGGTAACGTTGTTATGGATAGATGTGCGTTAGATGGTGTTGTATATACTCGCTACTTACATAATAGAGGTCAAGTATCTGATTGGGTAATGGATTACGCAGAGCGTGTATTTCAGATGATAATTAGTGAGTATGATTACATATTTTATTTAGTACCTGAATTTGACTTAAAGGATGATGGTACTAGAAGTACGAGTATAGATTTTAGAAATCAGATAGTGGATATATTTAACACTTATATATTAGAGTGTGAAATCCCTGTTATTAGATTAACAGGTAATTTACAGCAACGAATAAATCAAATAAAGGAAGCAGTTAATGAGTAAATCAGTAGTAGAGATTGCTAGTAAGCATCTAGGTCAAACAGTAAGCGAGTATTCAGACTTATATGATAAGTCATTATTAGTAAAAGTACCGCGTTATTTAAATCGTGAAGCATACGGTATAGATGGTGAAAACTTACCCTTCGTTGGCTATGATGTGTGGAACTGTTACGAGGTTTCAGCAATAACAGAAAAAGGTAGACCTGTTACAGGTGTATTAAAGATCTCATGTCCTGCAGATAGTGAACATCATGTTGAATCAAAAAGTATTAAATTATATTTGAATTCATTTAATATGAATCAATTTGGTGAACATAAAGATGAGTGTGTATCAATTATTGAAGATGTAGTTGAAAGAGATTTATCAGAATTATTAGAAACAGATGTTAGATGTAAATTACATACATACGAATCTTTGAAAGCTGATGGTAGTGATGTGTGGCTTGGATTTACTCAGTATAATAATATTGAGAACATTGTAGATTTTGATAATGTTGAATTTACATCGTATAAATCAGATGAATCACAACTAGAGGGATATTCAGAGCCATTCAATGATACAATTGCTTGTAAGCTTCATACAGATATGCTTAGATCAAATTGTCGTGTAACGAATCAACCTGACTGGGGTGATGTATATGTTTACATGTCAGGTAAAGAAATTGTAACGCCAGAATCGTTAGGAAAATATATTGTATCTCATAGAAAAGTATCTCATTTTCATGAAGAGATTTGTGAAATGATTTACAAGCATTTATTAGATAGATTTAATCCTGATGAGTTAATGGTGACATGTCTGTATACACGTAGAGGTGGTTTAGATATTAATCCTGTAAGAGCAAATAAAGTGGAGTTATTAGATCCACAATTTCATAATGTAAAATTCTTAAATGAAAAAACTTTAAGACAGTAAAATTATACAATATTCCACCGGTTTGAGATAGTACTGCTATATTTATAATAAAGTATAGGAGAATATTATGAAATACAACAAAGAGAGTAAGAAGTGTCTGAGATGTGGTTCTGAGTACTATCGACCAAAGTGGCAAGGAAAGATTCCTTTTGAAAAACGATTATATTGTAATAAAAGCTGTTCAGCT
>Ga0098047_10000726_pt1 | contig 13278 bp, 23 predicted proteins | sample 12_taG_FD_92585 | JGI IMG/M metagenome (GOLD analysis project Ga0098047, IMG submission 92585) | Marine viral communities from the Subarctic Pacific Ocean - 12_ETSP_OMZ_AT15267 metaG | ecosystem: Environmental > Aquatic > Marine > Oceanic | place: Subarctic Pacific Ocean | collected 2015-01-16 | reverse complement strand
AATCAGCATTTCTTGGTCATAGGTGCTACCTTCCCTGACTTTCCTACCACCATAATAAAAGATCCCCTTCAAGTTGTTTATTCTTTCATAGACTAAAGCATTATTAAAAGCCCATATAATTGCAACAGGCTTCCTACTATGTACTTGGAGTTTCTGCGCCCTGACTATCTTACGCATAGCAACTATAACATCTTGTTTGTCCTCTATGTTTTTATGAACTCCCTTTACTTCTGCAAAACCTGTAAGTTTCCCTTTATAATAAAGAGCTGCGTCAATATAAGCATACTCCTCGTGTGATCCAAAAGTTAAATCAAAGTGTTTACAAAACTGAGTTAAAGCTTTGTTCTGTCTTTCTTTATGTTCTTTTCTTTCAAATTTCATCTTCAAATTTAGTACAAAAATATGCTTCTAAAATACAAGCTAGAATAATTACTCCCCATACGATTGTTAATATCTTCATTTTAATTTTCTTATTAGCCACATTACAACGGCTGTTACTATCACCCAACCTATCATTATATATGTTCTAAACATTTGGGACATAAATTATTATCCCTAATTTCTGTTGTTATTTCTACTCCACAACAAGTATATTCTATTTCTTCTTCAGTTTCTTTTGGTTCATTTGCTTTTGAAATTTGTCTTGCAATATCTTGTGCTTCATTAAAGCCTTCAAATATTTCTTTAAATAGTTTATTCATTTTAATAATTTTGTTTCTTTATCAATAATTCCTCTTACCTCTTTATTTATAGCGTGATAAGAACCTTCCGCCATTTTAGCTTGACCATCCCAAATTAATTGCTTCATAGTATAAAGCCACTTACTCATAGTCTGTATGTTTATATGAAAGACCTCGGTATCTGTTGTTCCATTATAAAAAGATAGTTCTACTGTTTCCCAAGTAAATGTCTTATATCTACTTTCTAGTAATTCAGTTAATAAAAAACCCATAGACTCTAGTGTTTCTTCACTAGGTGTTTGTCCTAATGATGTATAAGTCTTTGCTAGCAATACTACACATAACCTGTTTAATTCTAGTTTTTCTAAATCTTTAATCATTTCCATTTAATTTATTTAATACATTCTTCATAGTTGTTGTATTCTTGCTTAATTTATTCTTATTGATCTTAGTAGGTGCATCCCATTTCTTTTGATTGTTCGCCCAATTCTTTAGTCTGCGTTTTGTTTCCCAAGTTTGGCAAAGTTCAAATTTCATTTTAGTTCCTGACTTATTTTTTTCAGTCCAATAATCTGTAAAACTATCTAAAATATTTTTATCATAATCAAATAAAGAAACATCATTAATAAATTTTAATTCCCTTATAGATATATTATTAATACTTGTATTATTAATACTTGTATTGTTATCTTTACCAATTTTGTTAATAGGTGTCTTATCATTATTGTTAATACCCTCTTGATTTAATTGTAAATACCTCTTATCAATTTGTTTAGTACCTTTTTTATAAACTATCTTCCTGATAATAAAGGAGTTATCAACTAAACTACTTATCCATCTGCTTACTGTTACAGTTGATACATTATAAAGCTCTGAAAAATATTTGTTACTTGCCCAACAAGATCCATCTTTTTTAGCCAAAGCCGTTATCTCTGCATAAAGTAATTTTGCATTTGGTGTTAATTTTTTACTGTATCTTACTTCAGCAACAATAACAGCAAAGTAGTTTGGTTTTTCTTTCACACTATTTCTATTTCAAATTGATAATCTTGGAGTGCTAACTTACATAATTCTAATTGATTATAGAACTCTCTGTAAGAAACTTTTATATCAGTTCCAAAACCCCCTGAAGTAACACGAATAGTAGTCTGATGATTTGAGCTATGTCTAACATCATTCTTTCTTAGATGTTCCTGTAAATTATACAAATCAATGAAAATCTTTTTAGCTTCTTTAACTCCTTTGTAAGCATTATAGATCGTATTAAAGGTATCTCGATATAAAGCCCAAGAAGAATAATTAGCTGAGTGACATCTTTCATAATGATTTACACTTGTTCTATCTCTTTTTAATACTTTACCAATAATATCTCTGTGAGTCTTATCTTCCATTCTAGCTATTACACTAACAACAGCTCTTGGTACTTGTATTTCTGTCTTGCGACTTTTTAAAGCCAAAGAGCCCTTACGCATACCTAACAAAGATGTTGCTAGGTTGCATAAGTTTTTAAAATTATCTTCTCCCTTCATATTAAAAAGGCATATCTTCATCACCTGTTACAAAAGCAGATGGTGGTTGCGCATTAGTCTTTTGTGCTATCATATACCCATCAATAGAATGATAGTATTTACCGTTAAATTCTCTTGAATAAACATTTACACTTACATCTACTCTTGCACCTTCATTTAAATCTCTTAGCTGTTTCATCTTATCCCCAAAGAAACCTATTACTATTTCTTTGTTATAATCTCCATCCTGTTCCACAAGTATAGATTGTTTTTTCCATTCTTTACCTGCCTTAGATATTCCACTTTCAACATCTAGTTTCTTAATTAGCTTACCGTTAATTGTCATTTTTTTATTTATTTAATTATTACTTAATTTCCAATTTATATACTTAGTTAATGTTTCTCCATCAAAAATAATTTTATCTTTTTCAGGTGAATAAGGATATTCTTTACCGTTACTATGCTTCTTGGTTTGTAAAATTTGCATAGGAAGTCTGTATAAAAATCTACCTATTCCGTGTTTTACACAAGCTCTTTTAAAAGCATCTGATGATTTACCCTTTTCTTTTTCTACATTAGATTCTGTACCTGTGTCTGACTTAAACACCCAACATTCTCCAACAAATATTCCTACTGCACAAAATAATTTTCCGTCTGCTTCATAATATTTGTCTTGCCAATTGTCTACACCTACTACTTCATCTAGCATGTCCATACAATCTCTTGCATCTATATAAGCTACACAAGTTGCTTTTCCATACTTTGTTGATTGAACTCTCCATTTGTAAGGGAGTTCTTTTTTTAAATCTTCTAAGTTAGTTTTCATATTTTCTATGCCTATATTAGTGAGCAGGACTTTTCTCTGTTAGTTCTTTAATCATTCTTTCTTTAATGTCTTCTTTTATATCGTTTTTGTTTACAGGTAGCAGCTTAGAAACTAAGTACGCTTGTGTTTCGGATAAAAATATTATCCCTTCCTCAGATAGTTCTGCGTCTTTTTTACCTTCGTAAGCAAACTCAATTGCTGCTGCTAAAATCTGTGCTTGTGAATTGTCTATTATCATAATTCTATTCCTATGTTAATTGGCTAGGGTTTTTGCCTGTTAATAATTTCGTTAAAAATAATAAATAATTATAACTCTTTCGTTGATTTATTATAATTTCTTTGATATATATTTATTATATCTTTTTGAGTAATTTCAGGATAATCTTTTAAAGCTTCTGTAACAGGATCTAAATCATTAGTATAATAAACTTCGTAATTTTCTAATTCTCTTTGTATTACTCCTTGAATTCCATTATCTTCTAAATCTTCTAGTATTGCTTCTTTGTGTATTTTATATAAAGTTTCAATTACTTTATTTGCATATTTTTTTGGTGTTATCATTCCTGAACCTAAACTTACATACTTAATTTCTTCTGTGTATTGCTCCTTAAATTGTTTATCTGAAAAAGCAAAGAATGTTCCTGTTTCATTAAAAAGTTTAGTTTGCTTTTCTTCCATATAATCGCTTAAATATTTCATTTGGTTTTTATGTATTTAATTGTTTGTTCTTTAATATATTCTATTTGATCTTTATCTATCCACTCTAAAAAGTTATAAGCGTCAAAACAGATCTGAAAGTCTTTACCATACTCATCTACTCCTGCTAAATATACATCATTTTCGTAAACGTGGAATGTATTAATATTATTTATTCTTTTGTGTATCAGATCAGGTTCTGCTTGTTGCTCTTTCCATTTTTTAAAGTCATCATCTCCTGAGTGTACTTCTTCAAGCTCAGACATTTCCATTAGTTGTTCTGCTAAAAATTGTTTTTCGTTGTCTTTTTTTGTTGGTTCTTCTAAAGGTATTGGTGTCATATTAAATTTATTATTATTGGTTGATTATTATTTTCATAGTGTTTTTTCCAACTTGGTTTTAGATCTATATCCCAACTGTCTTGTTGTTGCCAACCGTATTTCTCAATCATCTCACAAAACTTATTGTAGATTTGTAGTTCAGTTCCTATAACAACTACTGAACGCTTATTGTATTTAAAGTCATTATTTGCATATCCACAAATACTTGGTAATTTTATAGAAGTAAATTGAGGTTTCAATAGCCATTCTTCAGCTATTACTTTAGTGTCATCTAATAGTTTTCCTGTTATCCAAGAAACTTTAGGTTTGCTGTAATCTACATAAGTAGAATATTCTAGGTACTCTGCGTCTTGTATTGTCATCTTAGCAGTATGTTTGAATGTAGATTATTGTAGCCAACATTGAAGCTCCTATTATACATAAGTGAGCCAATACATCTAACATCTTATCCTTTCTTCTTGCTTTCTCCTGAGTTAGATATTGAATGTCATATTTATATTCTCCATCTTTGTAAAAGTAGTTTCTCTTAAAGAAAGTTTCTTTTTCTTTTTCATTTAGGAAGTAAGTAGCTCCTGTGTTCCTATTCACAATTTTAAAGTTTTCCATTTTCTTTTTTTTAAATTATTTATAGGACAAAGATACAATAAAAAACTTACTAACCAAACTTTTAACATACTTTTTACCAAAGTTATTAACAATTCAAGTGTTAATAGTGTTTTGACTAGATAAGCGACTTTAGGTGCTGTCTAGTATATTACCATTAAAAAGATGTGAAAGTGCCTTAGAACGCAAAGGGTAGTGTCTATAAAGGCATTGGTTCTATTATAGGAAGTCTGCCTGAATCCAATATGACAGCACAACCCAAAATAGGTTTAGCGGTGTGAAACTTAGCATATCCATAGGCAAAACTTTTATAGTCTATACCACAAGGGGACTGTAAGCCGAATTTGAGGTCATTTAAAGACGCTGTATAATCCACGAAACTTTGGGTATGAATATGACCCTGTACCATAGAAGATCCCCAATTCTGAACTCTTTTCATTATACCCTTACCACTACAACCTGTTCCGTGAGTATATAATACGTTGTCGTGTACAAATTGTTCTTCAAATTTCCAATCAGGACAGCCAAGAACTTCATTAAGGTTTCTTACCCATCTCTTATCTATTCCTGAATCTTCTGCCTTCCTAGCAATTATTAAATCGTGATTTCCAAGAGTTACGCTTATTCCATTAGGTACAGTATCGTTATTAAATGCCTGATACCAATCTTTCATTTGCTCTATTGCCATTGTCAATTCATACTTCCCATCTGTTTCAGTAGATGTATGATGAAAAGAAGCAAAATGGGAATCTATCAAATCACCTGTCATAGAAACAGCATTACAATTGTATTTGTGATAAGTATCTATACAATGCTGCAAATAATTTTTATGGGTGTACGGAAGATGGATGTCACCAACCACCAACCGATTTACCCTTTTACTCCTCAAATTCTCTATTACTTGAATCTCGTGAGGTTTAAGTCTGTATCTGTTACTTACTTTCTTTTCCAAAGTCTGCAAATGATTGTCCACCAAGCATTGCTAGTAAGCTCCACCAAATCTTTGAAACAGCATCTTCATCAGCTCCTAAAAGAGTTGCGATTATAGGAACAACAATAGATGAAATTCCTAACCATACCTTCTTAGATGTAAGAAGTTTTGTGATAATGTAATTCTTCATTTTATTTATTTTTGATTATTAAATTAATGTTTTCGCCGCCTAAATTAAGTATTTCTTTGATTATTAAGTCCATAGCCAAGCGTGAGTTTTCAACAACGTCTTGTTGGCGACCGTTCCCTACTAGAATACAACCCCTAGTATCTTTAGCTGAATTACCCCTGTGAAATAAGATGTAATCCCTATCAGGAACATCTTGAATTAATAGGTGTAAATAATCTCTTGTTGCTGATTCTCTTGCAGTTCTTAATCTTACTTTATACCTCCCCGCAGGAATACAAGATATACTTCTTTCATTATTAATATAAGGTAATTCTAATGTATCACAAAATAACTCTCCATTTATAAAGAGTTTACCGATTGTACTTTTTTCAGAGAATGTATCTCTTATTATAAGTAAATTGATATTACTCAAAATAGGTTTTGTAGATTTTAACTCCCTTAATTTCTTTAACAAATTCATTACGAACTTTAACAGGGTTTTCATCTTTCTTTTTATACTTAGGGTTAGAACTATTCAGCTTTATTTTTTTCATCTCTTTGCTTTTTGTGATACCACCATTTATCTGCTGTATATATAATTGAGATAACTAATAAAGCTATCTTCAATATTGTTTCTAAATTTGTAAATGTTGTTACGCTAAGAATTGTTGCGTTTACCCCCACTACTTCCACTACGTCTTGTACTGCTTTTCTTATCGGCATTATTTAAGTATGATTTAAGTTTAGTTATGTTTATTGTTTTTGGCTTGTAATGTTTTTTCATATATTTATTCCTGAGTAATAAGCGTCAGTATCAGGTGTTACATCTGCACCGCTTGAAGTTTTATATTCAGGGAATAAAGAACTGTTATTACATAAGTAAGTAACAAGTCTTTCTGTATAATATTCTGCCGTATTCCTAACTTCTTCACGCAAACTAGAAGCTTCAGTTTCACTTAAAGCATTTCCCGTTTCTGATGTCTTAGAATAGATGTTGCCATTCTGAATTTTAAAGCGTAAAAAAGGCATACATTCGTAAAAAGCCCATTGCACCAACATATCCCCAATGTAATCATCTACTAAAGTTTTATAATCTCCTGCTAAAGTTCCTGCTGTTATTTCTGATTGAAGCTTGTCATAAAGATCTGTACCAAGTTTAGTTTCTACATATATTTTCTGCGAAACTCTTACATATGGCAATAAGAAATCCACGTCCACGTTTCCGTTGATAGCTGTGCTATCTTTTAATTTATCTTCTGATATAAATAATACGTATGCCATAATCTTTAATTGTAATATCCGTTATTCCTCATTCTTTGTGGTGCTATTGCTACTAGTTTGTCATTTCTTTCTGCTGTAAATCCTTCTGACTTAGCTTTAGTATAAGAGATTAATTGACTACTTGATATTTTACTCTTAGCTGCTCTTAAAGAAGTCTTGTAAATTCTTCTTAAGAAAAAATGTCGGCATTGAGGTCCGCCCTTATAGAGAAAAATATTATATGACCGACCATTATGCCCAAACCCCTTATTTACCCTTTGACTATTAGCATTAACCAAATCCTCTTTAGTATATAATTTATTAGCTGCAACCATTTGTTTGCAAAAACTCCTGCTAGTCCCTGATTTGTTTGTTAAGAAATTATCTGTTGCATAAACATACCTGACCTTATAATAATCATTGTAAGATTTATTTACGCCATCTTGTTCACTTCTTTTATTAGGAGTTGCTTTTACTGTTGAAGCTAGTTCTAGTTTTTCATTAGCTTCTTCATTTAAAACTTTTTCAAAATCAAAATCATTATGTTCTCCATCTACTATTTCTTCATCTACCATTTCCCAATCTTCAGGCATATCTTCCCCAAATTCTTCAATCCAACTTTCAAGCTCTGTTTTTTCTGAACTAAGTGTTTCTTTGTTTTCTTCCTCAACCACTTCTTCTGTTAGTTCAGGTAATCCCATTTCTTTACGAATCTCCTCAGTCGTCATTACTGCCTTCATATCTTCAACAGTAAACATAGTCGTTATCGGTTTGCTCTGAACAAACTCTAAAGGTAAATTGATTCCATTTACTGTAAGGATTTTACTTAAAGTCTTTAAGATATTATTTTGAAACGGCTTTACCACCGTGTTTAAATATATTTCAAAAGCACTATTCAACTCTTGTTCATTTGATCCAAATCCATTTTCTGAGTTAATTCCAACAAGCATAGGACTCGTGCATCTGTGTCCTGTCAGGACGTTCTGCAATATGAGTTCTTGGAGTGCGATATATTGTTTGTCTAAATTTGCTGTATTTAAAGGAGTAACTTCAGGAGAATTATCTCTACTATCAGAAAAACTAAGCAAGAATCTACCTGCATTTGAAGCAGAAGTAAATTTCTCTGTTAAACTTTTCTCTACTTGCTGACGTTCCTCTCGTGAAGGTATGCCATTATTAAAGGAAAACACGTAACTGCCTGAGAATGAATTGTTTATGTTGTTGAGGTGAAAAATGGATATTTGCTGATCTATTAAAGCCCAATTCATACAGTTGTAGTCAGGAGTATGATATACGTCCATATTAGGACTGTAAGAACCTGTATATAGTATTTGACTTGGTGTGCTTCTATCATTCACATTAAAAGCAGGAACAGGTTGTGGTTTGTTAGCTCTTGTATTTGACCAATCAGCACTTACAAAATAAGTATCTACTTTTCCTAGTTCATTTGGTTTCCCTGCTCTAACTCGTTCAACAGGAATGTGATGAATAGCAGCTATACTCTGTCTGTCCTGACTCCAAATTATATTAAGTGCATAACCACCCTGAAGTTTAAAGTCAAAAGCTATCTTCTTTATTACTTCGTGCAAAGTTTCGTTTCCATTAGCATTTGCTAGGAACTTTTTAAGACCAACATAAGCTTCTAAGTTGTCATCTTCTAAAGCTATGATGTCCGTTCCTGCTATCATATCACTTGTGGCATTAATAATGGCAGCGTGTGTACTAGAATTGTAATACAAGTCTATAAGGAACTGAGGGTATAAATTACGCCACTCATCTGTGCCATACTCAATATAGTCACGCCCTCTTACCTCTTGTATTATAGGAGATGTTGATGATTCTAAATTGATTGATAAAATATTTTCCATATTATAATTTTGATAAGTAAGTATTTACATTGGCAGTTAGGTCTGAACTTGTGCTACTAAAGATTTGTATTTCAAATATTTCTCCATCATAAGAATTAACATCAGGATTCCTAATCCCTATTGCGTCAAGTTTTGCTGCTCCTGATTTTGTTACTGTTGTGCTTTGTGCCACTCCATTTTTGTGCAAAGTAATAACATCAGAATCTCTAGTTATTACTAAGTAATCATCACCAAATGTACCACTATCTAAAGCAATATTTCCCGCAGTTCCACCTACTTTAAACCTAAGATTTGATGTAGTTGTATATTTAAACAAATAATTGTTCTCAGTATTGTCGCCTAAAAAAGTCTTTTCAAAATCAGTAGGATATAGTCTAATTCCAATAGTAAAATCACCTGCTAAAGATATTTGAGATGAAGTTTGTAGGTTCTCTTTACCTGAACTATCAAAAGTTAATGCACCTGTTGATGCATTATAAGCAGGTTGTTCAGTAACTTCATCTGTTTGATCCATATCATAAGAATTTGCACTATCTGCCCATTGAGAAACATCAGTACCATTTAAAGTAATTCCTTCTCCATTTTGATACCAAGCAACAACGCTAGTTTCATCAGTAGGAAGCCAACTACCTAATTTACGATTGGACACTAAACTTAAACCGAGTTTTAACGCTAACATTATAGAGGTTGCTCATAATAACAAAGACCAACACCACTCGTAAGTTGAATCTGAGTGATATTAAGGAATATCGTCACTCCTGCAGGAATAGTCGTATGAAGCCCTGCTATTGCACTACCACCCCCTGCTATTGCGTTACTAGCTGTTATTGAAGCTATAACACTTTCAACAGGGAAGTGAACACAATAATAATCTTTTCCTGTCATATTTGTTGTGCTAATAACATCACATCTGTTCTTTCCCATTTGCTCTGTTAAAAGCTGCTGTACATTTTCTATTGCCATTTTTTTAAATTTTTATTTTTTATTTCTATTGTCCGTACCATATGTAATTAGTTCCTGAAGGTTCAGGATTCTCAGTATATTGTACTTGTTCTTCTCCTGATTCTTCAGTTACATATAGTTTTCCTATTTCTACACACCCTTTTACTGTTCCATAAACTCCTGATTGATCGGCTGCTGCTTCAGTTTCAGTTCTAGGTGCTTTTGTGCTAGTTACTTCAGGAGTGCCATTAAAACTTACTTCCCATACTGAATATTTCCAATAGCCATTCGGAACGAAGTTTATATCTCCATCAGGCGCACTCTCAGTAGTATTATGTGTCATTGTTATCTTTGTGTATCTATCATAAATAGTTTCAGTTCTACCATAAGCATACTTAACCTCCTTATCCATATCATTGGTAAACTTGAACAAATGCCTAATCTGACTTGAAGGAACAGAAGTGTCTATCCTAACATCTTCAGTTGTTATGTTAAAAGAATATGAATCTTTGTAAGTTAGTTGTATCATTCTAATATATAATAGAAATTAATTGCATTTATTTGCTTATGAAGTAACAATTGAGCCGTAAGTGAATCCTGCATTATCTAAAGGAGTTGTAGTATAATCAGCACAAATAGCCATTGGCTCTTTTTCTTGCCCTGTTAGAATCCACTCATAACCGTTAGCTGCCGACCAATTATCCCCTGATGTATTATTCCCTGAATTTAACCTAAGGCCATTTACAATTCCTAAGCATAATATAACATTATGACCTGCTGCATTTCTTTGGTTTAATTCTACAAATGCTATAAGCTTTGATTCTCCTAATCTACTCAATTCATCCTGATCTTCTTTGCTTAGTTTATCTAAATAAATCGTCAGTCCTTGTGTGTAATATAATGCTGTTAAAGTTCCTGCGTCAGCATTTAATACTTCAGCTACGCTCCCACCTCTTTTTGGTAAGGCATATTTATACAACTTATAATGTCCTAAGACAAAAGCAGTCACCTCACTTGAAGTTACTGTAATGCTTGACATCTCCTCAAAATTAGCTAGATACACATTTTTGACTCCTCCTGCGCTTCTACTGCAATCAATTCCACGCCCCTTACTTAAATTCGTACAACTTCCCATATTTTGTTTTTAATTCTAATATATAATAGAAAAAAGTATTGTTTGTTTTTATTGTAAAAGAAAAAGGTGAACCGAAGTCCACCCTAATCAAGAAAATATGAAAAATACTACTTATGAAGTAACGATTGACCCATATGTAAATCCATTATCAAATGGTGCGGTAGTATAATCTTCAACCATACTCATTGGCTCTTGCTCCATTCCGTCAAGTGTCCATTCGTAACCGTTTCTATCACCCCACGCAGCTCCTGAAGCGTTAGTACCTGCATTAAGAAGCATACCATTCTTAACTCCTAGACAAAGAATAACATTATTACCTGAAGCTAGTCTTTGATTTAATTCAGCGAAAACGACAAGCTTACTTTGAGATAATGCCTTCAACTCGTTCTGATCTTCCTTGGTCAGTTTGTTTAATTGAATTGTAATAGAAGGAGTGTAGTAAATTGTTCCTGCGGCTGTATCGCCATTTATAGTCTCTGTAACACTTGCCGTACCCTTAGGCAAAGCGTATTTATAAAGATCATTAGTCCCCATTTGAATATCTGTAACTTGATTTGAAGCTATTACTATCCCTGTTCCATCTGTTGGTGTATCAAATTCATCATATACACCGAAATAGACGTTTTTTACACCACCTAATGACCTAGAGCAATCTAAACCACGTCCTTTTGTTATTACTGTACAAGCCATTTTTTAATTTTTAAAAAGTTAAGGAAGTAGCTTTTACACTACTTCCGTTTATTTGTTTTATGATTGGTAAGTGAAATCTGCTGCTACACCTACTTGTACACCTGCCGTCCATCTAGCAACCAATCGTATGTTTTGGCTTCCGTCTAAAGGTTTCATATCTAAAACAGATACTTCATTGAAATCCATATCTAATTTAGTTGAAGTTCCAAAGAATAAGTTTGACTTACAACCTGCATACATAACATTGTCCGCAAGACCCGGTACTATTGCAATATTTACTCCTTCAAATTGAGCAGTATATTCACCCATATTGTTGAAAGGGAACGCACTTAAAGCTGAAATTGCAGAAATATAAAATCTGTAAGTCTTTTTGTTCATATAGATATATAAGTCATCTTTTCCATAAACTGCACTAGGAATAGCAGCTGTTAAAGTTCCTAAGTTTGCTATAATGTTTGCAGCAGTATAAGCACCTGAAGCAGAATCAGTAGTCATAGAACCTGAATAAGAAGTAGTAATACCATTAAACTGTCCTGATGTAGCTGTTGTTCCTGCCCAAAAAGAACCCTCAATAGCATCAGCAATAACTGAAGCAGAATAGCCCATTACAAAAGCGGCAAAATCATCTTCTTGTGCAAATGACCAATCACTTAATAATGTCTTACGACAAATATCTTGGTTTACTTGAAATTGCTCTACTTCTAAAACTCTTTCAGTCATAGTAAGTGTAGAACTTTGCTCATCAAAGTCGCAAGTAGCGTCTTTAACTAAGTTTGAATTTGTAAGGTTATTTAGAACTTCTTTATAGTTCACAGCATCCCTAACTGTTGCATACTCTAAACTGTCTGCACCATTTAATGCAGCGTGTAGATACTCTCCCGCCTGTTTCCCTGCGTATGAGCTTGATGTGATAGTTAATCCCATAGTTTTTTATTTTTTTATTAATTATTTTTTATATTATACCAATATCTTTCTTTTCTGCTAAGTTTTCTATATTCAGCAGTAGAAAGTTTTGTACTTGAAGCTTCAGCAAACTTATTCACCCCAACAGGTTGTGTTGCAGGTTGTTTAGATAATTCTGCTTTCAATCTTTCATTCTCAGCTTTTAAATCTTCTATTGAAAATTCAATAGTTTCAGTTGTCTTAATTGACTTAGGGTTTGTAGATGGCTCAACTTCTTCTTCAGCAGCTTCAACCTCTTCTTCAACCACTTCTTCTTCATCTCCTATTTTACTTTTTAAGTCTGCAACAGCGTCCTCTAAGTTTTCTACTTTGTCTTTTAACTCCTCGAAAGACTTAGCCCAATCTGCTTCTTCAGCAGGACTTTCATCATCTTCGGCAGCTTCAACAGTTTCTTCTTCTTCAGGTGCTCCTTCTTCTTCAACCTCTGCTTCACCGATTGTAGCAATAATACCTGCCTCCTCAACTACAAAAACAACACCATCTTCAGTTTCATACTCACCGATAGGAAGTTCAATAGTCGTTCCATCCTCAGTTAATACAGATACGTCTGCGCCCTCAACAAGAGCTTCTGCCGTTGATACAATAATAGTTCCGTCTAATAATTTTGCTTGTACCTCAAACTTTACTTCTGAAGAAAGTCCAAGTGCTTTTAAGATTTGTTCTTTT